>VFQQ010000147.1_pt1 | contig 182943 bp, 140 predicted proteins | sample 3512341 | NCBI WGS metagenome assembly VFQQ01 (sample SAMN10412373, study PRJNA504923) | tailings metagenome | isolation source: Relicate 2 Philex TSF1 revegetated site | place: Philippines: Tuba, Benguet | collected 2017-08-29 | reverse complement strand
TCGCCAGGGCCTTACACCAAAGGGCTGTCCCAATAGGGACAGCCCTTTTTCTTTGCGACTTGGCACTCAGACATTCGCCGGTCTGCGGTCACGCATCGCCCTGCGGCCGGATCCGCGTTGGCAGACGCCGAACTCCTTGCTGCGACGGCGATACTGCCCGCTCAACAGCGGGGCATGTCATTCGGCGCAGCAACCTGCCCTCGGCGACATTCGACAGCCCCAGTGCGCAGGCTGAACGAAAGCACAGATACTTGAGGTGGACATGTGCCTGCGCTCTTGCCCTGAGCGGCTGCTGACCCCATCCTGTTGGGTCCCGTCGAAATGACCCAAGCCCATGTTCAATGACGCCTCCACGCTGACCGCGAACGGCGGGCAGCCTTCCAGCAGTAGTGATGCCCAGGCTCATTGCCCCTGCGGTAGCGGCAAGGGCTATGAACGCTGCTGCGGACCCCTTCACGCGAACACTGTGCAGGCCAAGGACGCACTTGCGCTGATGCGTGCACGCTACAGTGCATACGTGCGCAAGCACGTCGACTACCTGCTTGCGACCTGGCATCCCAGCACCCGGCCGCCCACGCTGGACCTTGCCGATCGCCCCGGACTGCGTACGCACTGGCTCGGCCTGCAGGTGATCTCCCACCGAACGCTGGATCCCCAGCGGCAGGAGGTCAGTTTCATTGCGCGTGTGAAGGTCGGTGGCGGCCCCGCACAGCGCCTGGCCGAACGCAGCCGCTTTCTCAATGAGAACGGCGTCTGGTTCTATGTGGACGGCGAAATCGGCCCCAAGTAAGCAAACCCGAACATGACTGCCGCCGAGCCGCCGGCGGGACTCGATGCCGCGCTGAAGGAAGAAATCCGCGCGCGTTATCTGGCCGTCAGGACCCGCTTGCCCGGTTTCGTGCAGCGGCAGAGCCAGCGCGAAATGATCGCCGCGGTGGCACGCGCCTTGGCTGAGCCGAGCGGTGTGCTGGCAGTGGAGGCGCCAACGGGCACCGGCAAGTCGATGGCCTACCTGTTGGCGGCACTGCCGCTGGCGCTCTCGCGCAATCGCAAACTGGTCATCGCAACGGCCACCGTGGCGCTCCAGGAACAGCTCGTCGAGCGGGACATCCCCGCCTTCCTGGCCGCCAGCGGGCTGCAGGCCGATATCGTGCTTGCCAAGGGCAGGCAGCGCTACGCCTGTACACGCAATCTGCATGAACTGACCCGGAAGGACGCAGACATCCCCCAAGGGGGCTTCGACTTCGGCACGGAACCAGTCACTGCTGCCTGGCCTCGCCCGCCTCGGGCCGGGGAAGCCGAAAAGCTTGCCGAGCTCCTCCGATTGCTGCAGGGCGGACAGTGGGACGGCGACCTGGACCGTGCACCAGCCGCGATCGAAGACGACACGCGCCGTCTGATCACCACTTCCGCTGGCGGGTGCAGCAACCGTCGCTGTGCATTCATCGTCAGCTGTCCGTTTGTGATCGCCCGCAATCGCCTGCAGCGGGCACAGCTGGTGGTGGCCAACCACGATCTCGTGCTCGCAGATCTTGAACTCGGCCGCGACGAGGACGGCTCCGGCGGCGTCCTCTTGCCGGCGCCGCGCGACACGCTGTACGTGTTCGACGAAGCCCATCACCTGCCGAGCAAGGCGATTGACCGCGGCAGTGCGGAGGTAGCCCTGGTCGATGCGCGAAGACGGATTCAGCGCCTGGGGGCCCCCTTGCGCGCGGTATTCCTGGCGGCAGGCCGCGAGCGGATCGGGCGTCTGGATGCGGCCCAGATCGACACGCTGCTGGATGAGCTCGCTGAAGGCCTGGACACGCTTGCTACTGAACTGGACCGCGCCTGGCCACTTGATGCGGCCAGCGAACAGGCCCAGTGGAGGGCGAGCCTGGGTCAGCTCCCCGAGCAGTGGAGGCAACTGGCGCAGGCCCTCTCTGCGCGGACCCAGGAGCTGCTGCGCTGGCTGCCATCGGCACTCAAGGCGGTCGTTGAGAGCGAGCTCCCGCCTGATCGCCGCGAAACCGTCGCGCGCGAACTTGGCCTGGCCCGCGAGCGTCTTGAGGGACAAGCGACGCTGTGGTGGCTGTGGTCGCAAGAAGAACCGCCCGACGTTCCGCCGCGCGCGCGCTGGCTGCAGCGCGCCGACGACGGCAGCCTGGTCTGCCATGCCTCTGAAGTGTCGGCGGCGCCCACCCTGCGCCGCGTGCTGTGGCCGCAGGCCGCCGGTGTGGTGCTGGCGTCCGCCACGCTCTCGCTGGGGGGAGATTTCCGCAGCTATGCCGCCCAGGTCGGCCTGCCCGATCACGCCGACACCCTGGCTCTGCCCTCGCCTTTCGATCTCAGGCATCAGGCCCGCCTGCAGGTGCCGAGAATGAAGGCGTCCCCGGACCAGCGCGACGCCCACGTTGCCGAACTCGTGCAGTGGTTGGACGAGCATCTCGACTGGGGGCAGGGCAACCTTGTGCTTTTCACCTCCAAGGCCAAGCTCGAACAGAGCCTGGCCTTGCTACCGCCGCAGCGGCGCATGCGCGTGCTTGCCCAGGGCGCGCGCAGCAAGTCCGCCCTGATTGCTGCGCACACTGCCGCCGTGCAGGCCGGACTCGGCAGCACCCTGTTTGGTCTCGCCAGTTTCGGCGAGGGCCTCGATCTTCCCGGCCGTCTGTGCGAGACGGTGGTCATCACCCAGCTCCCTTTCGCCGTGCCGACCGATCCGGTGGGTGCCACCTACGCCGAGTGGCTGGAAGCGCGTGGTCGCAATGCCTTCGTCGAGGTCACCATCCCGCAGGCGACGCGGACCCTCATCCAGTACTGCGGGCGTCTGATTCGCGGTGAGAGCGACACCGGCCGGATCGTGATCCTCGACAATCGAGTGCTCAGCCGACGCTATGGCTCGAGAATGCTCGCAGCGCTCCCGGATTTCGCCCGCGAACTGGGCTGAAGCCATTGCTTTGAAACCCCTTCCCACCGGTTCGCCACGGGGAGCGGGCGGCGACAGCGGGGCCTGGAACCGGAATCGCGTGCCCTGGGATTGGACCGCGCGACCAAGCAACTCTGCCGGCTCCCCCGACTCTTCAGCGGCTTTCCACGTCAACAGGCAGCGGCTTCAGCGGCGAGCTGTACCAGCCGACCACACGCCCGCGCTCGAAGCGCACATGCGAGGGACCGTACTCCCAGACGTCGGGCGCGCTGACCAGCGGGCTGCCGATCAGACGCTCCACCTGTGCTTCGGTGCTGCCGACACGGATCCGACGGCTTGGCGACACCGCAGCGGCACCGCCCTGGACCACGGCCCGAGGGGCCTGCGTCCGCGTGGGCGCGGCCCCGTACTCCGGGTCCAGCGTCTCCTCCGGACTGGGCATGAGTGCCCACACCACTCCTAGGGCGACAGCCGACGCGAGCACGATGGCGCCCCTGCCGCGCCGCGGCGACGGCCCGAGCGGCGCCGGCGCAGATCCGCTGGAGGCGGCTCCCATTCCAGCACTGTCTTCGGCACCCGGGCCCGGAGCAGCAGCAACCGATGCAGCTGCAGGTGTGGCGGGCCGCAGCATGCCGCCCGGCAGGCGTCCATGCTCGCGGCCGAACTGTCGCAGCCGACGATAGGCGCCGGTGAGCTCGTGCAGCCTGCGGCTGCGGGCCTCGACGTCGAGGCTGTCGTGGGCGCGATCCGGATGCAGCTCGCGCACGGCCAGTCGCCAGGTGCGCTCCAGCGTCTCCATGCTGCAACCGGGCTGCAGCCCGAGAAGGGCATAGTCGGCGAGGTAGTCGTCGGTCGGCATGCGCTGAGCAAGTGTGACGGGCTTCTCATTATGCCCGGAAGCTCTTATCATCTCAGCGTGCGCGGTTCTGCGGAAGCCTTCACAGAGCCGCTTGGATACATCGCCGTCAGGAGCGCCCCGCGTGAGCCGCCGACACCACCTGCTGCACAAGCTCTTCGCCGTCCTCGTTCTGCTCGCCTGTGCTGTGCCTGCGACGGCGCAGGAAGGCGCCGACCTTTACCGGATCGGCGTTGACGATCAGCTGCAGGTCTCGGTCTGGCGCAATCCGGAGCTCAGCGTGAGCGTACCGGTGCGGCCTGACGGGCGCATTTCGGTGCCGCTGATTGGAGACGTGCTGGCGGGCGGCCGCAGCCCGGAGGAGGTCGCGCGCGACATCGAGGAGCAGCTCGCAGCCTACATCCGTGACCCCAAGGTGGCGGTGATCCTCACCGAGCTGCGCAGCCACGAGTTCATCTCGCGCGTGCGGGTGACCGGCGCGGTGCGGACGCCGATCTCGATTCCGCATCGACAGGGCATGACCGTGCTGGATGCGGTGCTGCAGGCCGGCGGGGTCAATGAATTCGCCGCCGCCAACCGGACCCGGCTGTACCGGAGCGAAGGTGAGGCCACCCAGACCCTGCCCGTTCGACTGGGCGCCATCCTCGGCAGCGGCGACCTCGACACCAACATCGAAGTGCGGCCGGGCGACGTCATCACCGTTCCGGAGCGCGCCCTGTGAAACCGCAGGCCCTGCCGGGCCCGGCGGGCTCGCCGGGCGCCGAGCTGTTCGAACGCCTGCCGATGATGCTGGCCGAGCTGCGCCGGCACGGCGCCCTGCTGCTGGCCGGCTTCGGCCTGATCGCCCTGGCTTTCCTGGCGGCCGGCATCCTGATGCCGCGCAAGTACCAGTCCGCCAGCACCATCCTGGTCGGCGAGGCCAACATCATTGCGCCGCTGATGGAAGGGCGTGCCGTGCCGACCGGCGTCGCCGATCGCGCGCGCATCGCCCGCGAGGTGATCTTCAGCCGCGCGATCATGACCGAGATACTCAAGGCCGGTGGCTGGGACGAAGCGGTCACCGAGCCGCTGGCGCGCGAACGCCTGGTCGAGGAGATCAAGCAGCGCACCCGCGTCGACAGCCCGGGCGCCAACCTGATCCGCATCACCTACACCGATGCCGATCCCGAGCGTGCCTTCCGGGTGGCCTCGCGCTACGCCGAGTTCTTCATCAGCGAGAGTCTCGCCGCGAAGGAGCGCGAGAGCCGCGAGGCCTTCGAGTTCATCGCCGCGCGCGTCGACGAATACCACCGCAAGCTCACCGACGCCGAAGAGCGCCTGAAGCAGTTCCGCGCCTCCAACCTCGATGCGCGACCCGGCACCGACATCGATGTCCGCACCCGAGTCGCCGAGATCCGCTCGCAGATCGAGGGCGCCCGCACCAACCTCTCGGAACTGCAGATGCGCGAGGCCGCGCTGCAGGCGCAGATCAGCGGCGAGGCGGAAGTCTCCGACCTGCGCTCGCGCTCGGCCCAGTTCCGCCTGCGCATCGCCGAGCTGCAGGCGCAGCTCGACACTCTGCGGCTGGACTACACCGATTCCTATCCCGACGTCGTGCGTCTGCGCCACCAGCTGGAAGACACCCAGGCGGCGCTTGCGCGCGAGGAGCAGGCCGAGGCTTCGGGCGCCCGCGGCAGCGACGTCGCCGCGGCCAGCAACCCCCTCTACCAGCAGCTGCGCTCCGATCTCGCGCGGGTCCGCAGCGACATGGCGGCCCTGCGCGCGCGGATCAGCGAGAACGAATCCCTGCTGCAGTCCGAGCTCGATCGCGGGCGCCGCGTCGCCGACAGCGAGGCCTCGCTGGCCGAGCTGACCCGCGACTACGAGGTCAACCGCGAGATCTACCAGGACCTGCTACGCCGGCGCGAGAACGCTCGGGTCTCGATGAGCCTCGATGCCGAGCAGCGCGGCCTCACCTTCCGCATCCAGGAATCCGCGGCCCTGCCGCTGCAGCCGACCGGACTGCGGCTGATGCATTTCGCCGCGGCGGGTCTCGGGCTGGGCATGGCGGTGCCGCTGGGCCTGCTGTTCGCCCTGCTGCAGATCGATCCGCGCGCACGCAGCGCGCAGGCTCTGGCGCAGACCCTGCCGGTGCCGGTGCTGGTCAGCATTCCGGAATTGCGGACGCGCTCGGATCGTCGGCGCACTCTCATCAAGTTGGCCACGGCACTGCTAGTGGTGACCGGCGTGCTGTGCCTGTATGCCTGGGCGGCGATCAGCCGCGGAGTAATCGTGCTGTGAGCAAGCGTCACGAAGTCGAACCACAGCAGGTCGGCCAGGCGCTGGCCCAGCGCAGCGGCAGCCTCGCGCCGTTCACCGGCAGCCAGCTGCAGGCGCGCCGCATCGTCAGTCACGACATGGCGGATTCGCGGCCGGCCGACGCCTTCCGCGATCTGCGCACCCAGCTGCTCGCCCGGGTCGGCGGCGGCAGCCTGAGCCTGCTGGTGGTGCCGGTCGCTCACGGCAGCGGCGGCAGCTTCGTCTCGCTGAACCTCGCCTCGGCGATGGCCTTCGACGAGCGCCGCACGGTCATCCTGGTGGACTGCTGCCTGCGCGCACCGCAGCTGCATCGCCGGGTGGATGTCGCCGCCGACGCCTATGGCCTGGTCGACTTCCTCGAAGGGCGGGTCGACCGCGTCGAGCAGGTCGTGCACGCCACGGGCGTGCCGCGCCTGCTGCTGGTGCCGGCCGGACCGCGCCGCGAAGCCAGCGGCGACCTGCTGGGCTCGGCGCGGATGCGCCTGCTGCTGGACTCGCTGCGCGGCACCAGTGACGCGGTCAGCGTGATCCTCGATGCGCCTGCCGTCGCCGCTTCGCCGGATGCCCGGATTCTCTCGACCATGGCCGAGCTGTCGGTGCTGGTTGCCGGTTACGGCCGCGATACGCCGACGGCCGTGCAGGAAGCCATCGCCGTGCTCGACCGCGTCCGCCTCGCCGGCGTCGCCTTCAACCGCGTTCCGAACTGAGCCTCACGCTGCGGCCTGCCCGCTGGCGCCGACCCGAGGAGCACCCCCATGGCATCGCAAACCAGAACGCCTCCCGTGGCCGCCGCAGCGACGCTCGCCACAGCCTTGGCCCTCGCATGCCTGCCGCTGCAGGCCCAGGTCGCCGGCGAGCGCCCGCTGAGGCTGGACTACCGGCTCGGCCTGGGCATCGAGCACAGCGACAACATCCGGCGTACGCCGGCCGAGCCGATCAGCGAAACCGTGCTGCTGCCGAACCTGGCCTTCGCCCTGTCCGGCGACGGCGAGCGCTTCAGCGTGCAGGCGGCGGGGGACGCCGAATTCCGCGACTACCGCGACGGCGCCTTCGACAGCGAGCTGCGGACGCGCATGGGCTTGAGCGCGGCCTGGCGGATCCTGCCCGAGCGCCTGAGCTGGAGCTTCGAGGACTACCTCGGCCGCCAGCCCATCGACGCCTTCGCCATCGACCGCCCGGACAACCAGCAGCGCACCAATGTGCTGGTGACCGGTCCCACGCTCAGCCTGCGCCCGGATCCGCGCACCCGCGTGCTGGCCGAGCTGCGCTATGTCGACTCCTGGGCCCAGCGCACGCGCGAATTCAACAGCGACCGCTGGAACCTCGCCCTGCGCGGCCTGCGCCAGTTCTCGACCACCCATGCGGGCTCTGCCCACCTCGAGTACAGCGATACGCGCTTCGAGCGGACCAGCGCCACCGTGCAGTCCTTCGAGCGTCTCGACGGCTTCCTGCGCTGGGACCGCCGCGCCGCCCGCACCGAATTGTCGATCGACGTGGGCGCCAGCCGGATCGACTTCGAGGATGCCGAATCGCGCGACGGCAGCCTGCTGCGGCTCAACGCACGCTGGCTGCCGGACGAAGCGCAGAGCGTCGAACTGAGCGCGGCCCGCCAGTACTCCGATGCGGTCGCCGACCTGATCGGCGCGGCGCCGCGCCTGGAGGACTTTGAACTCCCGGTGGGGCTGCCCAGCCTGCGCAGCACCTTCCTCAACCCTGACGTCTACCGCGACACCCGTTTCGGCATCGGCCACACGCGCCGCGGCGCGCGCCTGTTCTCGCGCATCGACGCCTACTGGCGCGACCAGGACTACGCGCGCAGCGACGCACTCGACCAGAAAGTGCGCGGCGCCAGCCTCGGCCTGTCGCGGCCCCTGCGCGAGACCCTGAGCCTCAACCTGTATGCCAGCATTGATCGACGCGAATACCTGCTCGACGCCCGCGAGGACCAGGACAGCCTGGTCGGTCTGGCCCTGCGCTGGCAGTGGCTGCGCAACCTCGAAGTGGAGGTCGGCGCCAGCCGCGCGCGCCGCAGCAGCGACCTCGCCAGCCAGGCCTTCGAGGAGAACCGCTATTTCCTGGGCATCCTGTATCGACGCGACTGAGCGCCGCCCTGCGCCGCCGGCGCGGACCGCCGGCGCGCGGCATGCCCGACCGCGAAGCCCAGCGGTGGCCGCGGCATACTTGCCGCTTCGAATCCACGCTGGAGCACCGCACCCGTGACTGCGAGGTCCCTGCTGCAGGACGCCGCCTGCACGCGCGTGGTCGCCCTGCATCTCGACGGCCTCGAAGCCGACTTCGAGCTGCTCGACAGCGAGGAGCGCGCGCGCGCCGTGCGCTTCGCCACGCCGCTGCTGCAGCGGCGCTTCATCGCCGCGCACACGGCCCTGCGCCGCCTGCTTGGCTGGGCCACCGCGCAGCCCGCGCAGTCCCTGCGGATCGTCGCCGACGCGCTCGGCAAGCCGGTGCTGGCCGATGTCCCCGACCTGCACTTCTCGCTCAGCCACTGCGGCGGCCAAGCCCTGCTGGCGCTGGACAGCGCGCCGGTGGGCATCGACATCGAGGCCCTGATCCAGCGCGATACCGAGGTGCTGGCCCGGCAGATCCTGGCGCCAACCGAGCTGGAACGCTGGCGGCGCGCGCCGCTGGCCCATCGAGTCGAACTGCTGACCGAAAGCTGGACCCGCAAGGAAGCGGCGCTCAAGGCCTGCGGGCTCGGCCTGCGCACCGATCCGGCGAGTTTCGAGGCCGCCGAGGGCGAACTCGAACTCGCGCACGGTGGACGCTTCCTGCTGCGGACCCTGGCGGCAGCGCCGGGCCACTGCGCGGCGCTGGCGCAGACGCCGCCGGCGCGGCCGCTGTGTCTGCTGCGCCTGCTGCCCGCACAGCAGCTGCAGCACGCATCGCTGGAAGCCGGCTCGGCCGCATGAAGAAGCCCCTGCCGGAAAAGACCTGTCCGGTCTGCCAGCGCCCCTTCAGCTGGCGCAAACGCTGGGAGCGCTGCTGGGACGCGGTGATCTACTGCTCGGACGCCTGTCGCCGCGGCACGCCGCGCGGAGCGGCGCCCCAGGCTGCGGCTGCTACCATCCGACCCCACAAGAAAACACGCTAGTCCACCGTTCGAGTCGCGCCCGGCGCGACCCGGCACAGGTGGCGCAGGTGTCGGACCGGATCACCCCGGGGGAGGGGCCTGATGATCGCCGGGTGGGTGCTGCTGCTGGTTTCGCTGGTCTATATCGCGATCCTGTTCGCGGTTGCCTACTACGGCGATCGCCGTCCGCTGTATCCCGAGCGGACCTGGCTGAGGCCCATCGTCTACAGCCTGGCGCTGGCGGTGTACTGCTCGTCCTGGACCTTCTATGGTGCGGTCGGCACCGCGGTCTCCAACGGCTGGGCCTTCCTGCCGATCTACCTGGGGCCGATCCTGCTGTTCCTGTTCTTCAGCGGGATCATGCGGCGCCTCATCCACATTGCCCGCGAGCAGTCGATCACCTCGATCGCCGACTTCATCGGCAGCCGCTTCGGCAAGTCGCAGGGCCTGGCCGCCCTGGTGACGGTGATCGCCGTGATCGCCGCGGTGCCCTACATCGCCCTGCAGTTCAAGGCAGGCGCCATGAGCATCGCGGTGCTCAGCGGCACCGAGGCCGTGGCGGGTGGCCAGGCGGTGCTGGCCGATTCGGCCTTCTATCTCGCCGTGCTGCTGGCGGTGTTCGCGATCCTGTTCGGCACCCGCCAGGTCGACGCCACCGAACACCACCACGGCCTGATGCTGGCGGTGGCGCTGGAATCCCTGGTCAAGCTGCTGGCCTTCATCGCGGTCGGCCTGTTCGCGCTGCACTACGTGCCCGAGGACTGGAACCCCCTGTCCGGACGCACGCTGGCCGCCCAGGGCTTGGACGCCATGCCGAACGGCTTCATCGCCCAGACCGTGCTGGCCTTCCTCGCCATGTTCTGCCTGCCGCGGCAGTTCCAGGTCGGCGTGGTCGAGTGCGAGAACCCTGGCGACCTGCGCTATGCGCGTTGGCTGTTCCCGCTCTACCTCGTGGTCATCTGCGTGCTGGTGCTGCCGATCGCCGCGGCCGGCACGTCGCTGTTCGCCGGCAGCGGCGTGCATCCGGACTCCTACGTCCTGCGGCTGCCGCTGGCCGCCGGCGAGAACGCACTGGCGCTGTTCGCCTACCTCGGTGGCTTCTCGGCGGCGACCGGCATGGTGATCGTCGCCACCGTCGCCTTGGCGACCATGGTCAGCAACGACCTGGTGGTGCCGGCCCTGCTGCGCACCAGCCGCTACGCGCAGGGGGCACCGCCCGATCTCTCGGTGCTCGTGCTGCGCGTCCGCCGCATCACCATCGTCGTGCTCGCCCTGCTGGCCTACGCCTACCACCGCGCCGCCGAGACCCACAGCAATCTGGCCGAGATCGGTCTGCTGTCCTTCGTGGCCGTGGCCCAGTTCGCACCGGCGATCATCGCCGGCCTGTACTGGCGCGGCGCCAGCCGCATCGGCGCGATCGGCGGGCTGTGCGCCGGCTTCGCCGTCTGGACCTACACCCTGCTGCTGCCGACGCTGGCCAACGCTGGCTGGATGGACGCCGAGTGGACGCGCAGCGGGCCGTTCGGCTTCGTCTTCCTGGAGCCGCAGGCGCTGTTCGGGCTGAGCGGCTGGAACGCGATCACCCACGGCACCTTCTGGACCCTGCTGCTCAACAGCGCGGCGCTGATCCTGCTGTCGCTGCGCTATCGCCCCAGCATCGACGAGCGCCTGCGTGCGCTGCCTTTCCTCGACCCCTGGTACCGGCGCCCCGTCGGTGCGGTCACCGAGTGGCGCGGCCGGCTTTCGGTGGCGGACCTGCGACTGATCGCCGAGCGCATCCTCGGTGCGCGCGCCACCGCCCGTGCCTTCGAGGACTACGCCCGCGAAACCGGGCGTGAGCTGGCGGATTCCGACGCCGCCGAGCGCGGCCTGCTGCAGTACACCGAGCGCCTGCTGGCCGGCGCCATCGGCGGCGCCTCGGCGCGGCGCGTGTTGACCACCGCCCTGCGCGGATCGGGCCTCGATCTGGGCGAGGTGGTATCGCTGCTCGACGAAGCCTCGCAGGAGCTGCGCTTCAACCGCGAGCTGCTGTCGGCGACGCTGGAGAACATCTCGCAGGGCATCAGCGTGGTCGATGCCGAGATGTGCCTGGTCGCCTGGAACCGGCGCTACCTGGAGATGTTCGAGTACCCGGAGGGCATGGTCTATGTCGGCCGCCCGGTCGCCGACCTCATCCGCTTCAACGCCGAGCGCGGCGAGTGCGGGCCCGGCGATGTCGACGAGCATGTCGCCAAGCGCGTGCGCTACATGCAGCGCGGCAGCCCGCACGTGTTCGAGCGCGTGCGCGCCGACGGCAGCGTGATCGAGATGCGCGGCCGGCCCATGCCCGGCGGCGGCTTCGTCACCACCTTCACCGACGTCACCGCCTACAAGCGCGTCGAGCACGCGCTGATCGATGCCAACGAGACCCTGGAGCAGCGCGTCGCCCAGCGCACCGGCGAACTCACCCATGCGCTTGAGGCCCAGCGCGCCGCCAAGCAGGAGGCCGAAGCCGCCAACCAGTCCAAGACCCGTTTTCTGGCCGCTGCCAGCCACGACCTGCTGCAGCCGATGAACGCTGCCCGCCTGTTCACCGCGGCACTCGCGGCCAAGCCGCATGCCGACCCCGATTCGCGGCTGCTGTCCTCGCGCATCGACAGCGCGCTGCGCGCCGCCGAAGACCTGCTCGACGGCCTGCTCGACATCTCCCGCCTCGACTCCGGCTCGCTGAAGCCCGAGCCCACCGTGTTCGCGGCCGCCGAGCTCTGTCATTCGCTGCAGGAACAGTTCGCCCCGATGGCCGAACAGCGCGGGCTGGAGCTGCGCGTGCACGCGCCGCCGCTGGCCCTGCGCAGCGACCGCGGCCTGCTGCGGCGCATCCTGCAGAACTTCGTCGCCAACGCCCTGCGCTACACCCAGCACGGCGGCGTGCTGCTGGCCGTGCGGGCGCGCGGCGACAGCGTCGAGTTCCAGGTCTGGGACACCGGCCCGGGCATTTCCTCCGAGCACAGCGCCGCGATCTTCCAGGAGTTCCACCGGCTCGACCAGCCTTCGCCCTGGGGCGAGAAGGGCCTCGGTCTTGGCCTCTCGATCTGCGAGCGCATCGCCCGCATGCTCGATCATCCGATCGCGCTGCGCTCGCTGCCCGGCCGCGGCAGCGTGTTCAGCGTGCGCGCGCCGCGCGCGGCGCTGGCCGACATCGTGGCGCCGCGAGTGGTTGAAAGCAGCCCGGGCCCGGTCGCCGGCCTGCGCGTGCTGTGCGTCGACAACGACCCGAGCATCCTCGAAGGCATGCGCGCCCTGCTCGAACGCTGGGGCCTGCAGGTCGACACCGTGACCGGGCTGGAGCCGGCGCTGCAGCATGTGCGCCAGCAGCGGCCGGACATGCTGCTGATCGATCTGCACCTGGGCGAGAGCCTTGACGGCCTGGCGGTGCTCGACATCCTGCGGCGCGAGCTGGCACCCACGCCGCCGCCCGGCGCCCTGATCACCGCGGAAAGCGGTGACGCGCTGCAGCGCCGCTGCCGCGAGGCCGGCTATCCGCTGCTCAACAAGCCGGTACGGCCGGCGGCCCTGCGCGCGCTGATCGCGGCCCTGTCGAAGCGGCGCGAGCGTCCGTCTGCGGCTGGATAGGCCCCACTCGCGGCCCGGCGCAACGACACGCGGAGGCTTGATCTGACGCGCCGGACGGCGTGTTGCTACGGTCGTCCGACAATTCCGCAACGGACATGCAGGCCGAGTGATGGTATGAAGCGAAGCTGGCAGAAGCCGCGGCCGCCCTCGGCAGGTGCGCGACGCGGCCAACTGCCGTCCCGCATTGACCTGAGGAGCCCTGCCATGAACCGGACGCCTGCGTTCACCTGTTCCCTCCTGATCGTGCTGTCGAGCCTGCTGGCGCTCGCCGCAGCGGGCGAAGTCCGCGCCGAGGCCAAGCCCGATTTCGAGCTGCGCGCGGTGCAGGCCGACCAGGCGGCACCGCGCGTCGTGCGCGCCGGCGAGGCCTTCACCCTGGTGTTCAGCGGCGTCTGGCTCGACAGCTGCGTGCCGCGTCTCCTCGGCTTCGAAGGTGAAGGGCATCGGCGCGTGCTGGTGCTGGAGGCGAGACCGATCACCCAGGCCTGCGCCGCGGTGCTGACCCCCTTCGAGCAGCGCATCGAGAACCTCCGCTTTCCCGCCGACTTCGCCGGCATCGTCGAAATCGCACTGGTCGCCGGTGGAACCGAATGGCTTTCGACCTTTGATCTGACCGTGCAGGGCAGCGCGCAGGACGCCCCTGCGTTCAGCGCCTTCAACGTCGAAGGCGCCTGGTACTCGCCGCGCCACAGCGGCTCTGGCCTGACCCTGGTGCAGTCGCGGGCGGGCGAGGCCGACAGCCTGGTCGGCATGTGGATGAACTTCGACAGCGCCGGCGCGCCGCGCTGGTATCTGCTGGCCAACAGCGTCTGGACCACGCCGACCCGGGTCGAGGGGGTCGTGTATCGCCTGACCGGCCAGCCCTACGCCTGCACCCTGCAGTATCCCAACCCGGACTGCGAGCTGGCGGCGGTGGCGCGCGAAGAGGCCGACGAGGCCGGCGAGTTCGCCATCGATTTCGTCGACGGTGCGGCGGCGCGCCTGCAGTTCAGCCAGCTCGGCGCGGATGGCCAGCCGGTGCTGGCGACGCCGATCGAGATCCGCAGCCTGCGCTGACGGCTGTAGCGGCCCAGGCGCCGCGCGCGCCACCCGCAGTCGGGATCGCGCGGCGCCGCCGTTTCAGCGTCCCGTGGCGGCTGGCGAGCGTGCACGTCGCCTTGGCCGCAACGCGGTCACACTGCGGGCTCCACTCCCAAGGTCTCGTCCGCATGCTCGACCTGTACTACTGGCCCACGCCGAACGGCCACAAGATCACCCTGATGCTGGAGGAGTGCGGTCTCGACTACCGCATCGTGCCGGTCGACATCGGCAGCGGCGCGCAGTTCGAGCCGGACTTCCTGAAGATCGCGCCGAACAACCGCATGCCGGCCCTGGTCGATCACGCGCCCGCGGGCGGCGGCGCGCCGCTCAGTCTGTTCGAGTCCGGCGCGATCCTGCTGTACCTGGCCGAGAAGACCGGGCGCTTCCTGCCCGCCGACCTGCGCGGCCGCCACGAGGTGCTGCAGTGGCTGTTCTGGCAGATGGCGGGGCTGGGGCCGATGCTCGGCCAGAACCACCACTTCAATGTCTACGCGCTGGAGAAGATCCCCTACGCGATCGACCGCTATGTGCGCGAGACCGCGCGTCTGTACGGCGTGCTCGATCGTCGCCTTGCCGACCGCGCCTTCATCGCCGGCGACTACAGCATCGCCGACATGGCCTGCTATCCGTGGATCGTGCCGCACGAGCGCCAGGGCATGCGGCTGGCCGACTTCCCGAATCTGCAGCGCTGGTTCGAGTCGATCGCGGCCAGGCCGGCAACGATCGCCGCCTACGCCAAGGGCAAGCCCTGGGAGCGCAGCGGCCCGATGAGCGAGGCGCAGAAGCGCATCCTGTTCGGCACCAGGCCCGCCTGATTGCGTTGGCGAGGCCGCGAGCCATCGCCGCCAGCGCCGCACCGTCACCGCTTCTGGCACAGAGCCTGCACGTCGGCGCCCATGCCCGAAAACACGCCCGGACTGCTGGCCCGCTTCATCGAGATGATCGGTGACGCTGTCTGCGTGGTCGATCGCGAGGGACGCTTCCAGTACATCAGCCCGGGCGGTCGCGAGGTCTTCGGGCGCGAGCCGAAGTCGATGCTGGGCACGCGCATGCTCGACTATCTGCATCCGGAGGACCATGCCCGAACGCTCACGGCGGCCGCCTCGGTGATGCGCGGCGAGCCGCTGCGCAACTTCCACAACCGCTACCTGCGCGCCGACGGCAGCGTGGTTGACCTGTCCTGGTCGGCGCGCTGGTTCGAAGAGGAACAGCTGCGCATCGCCGTCGCCCGCGATGTCACCGAGCTCAAGCAGGCGGAAGCGCGCCTGGTCGCGATGGCCCGCACGGATCCGCTGACCGGCCTCGCCAACCGGCTGCAGATACAGGAGTGGCTGCAGCAGGCGCTGGTCGATGCGGCCGCGCGCGGCCAGCGGCTGGCCCTCCTCTACCTGGATCTCGACCGCTTCAAGGACATCAACGACCGCCACGGCCATCCCTTCGGCGACCGCGTGCTGCAGGCCTTCGGCGAGCGTCTGCGCGCGCTGCTGCAGCCTGCGCAGCGCGCCGGCCGGCTCGGCGGCGACGAGTTTCTGGTGCTGGCCCCCGCCATCGCTTCGCAGGCGCAGGCCTGCGACATCGCGGAAGCCCTGTGTCGACAGCTGGCCGCGCCGCTCGCGGTCGACGCCCAACACATCGTGCCTGGGCCCAGCGTCGGGCTCGCGCTCTACCCCGACGACGCCGACGAAGCCGCCCAGCTCATCCGCGAAGCCGACCGCGCGATGTACCGCGCCAAGGCTGCCGGCGGCAGCTGCGTGCGCGGCGGCGCGTGGATGCGCGAGGCGCTGCGGTCCACCGAGCGCCTGTGAGAACCATCCGCCTGCTGCGGCCTCTGCTGGCCGCCCGTGGTGGCGGCGCGCTTCGCGAATTCCACGGTCACTGGCTTGTCCAACGCCCTTGAATTCGCGCACCGCGCCCTACGACGAACGCCCACGGACGCCCTCGCTGCGGCGTCTGGGTTCTCTAAGACGCTCCGAGTCCTGAAGCGGGCTGTTGGCGGTAGGCGCCGCGCGTGGCGGTCGCCGTCGGCTGCTATCTGGACCATCTGAGTCGCGTTCAGCGACACCCGCAGCGCTGCGTGGCGCCGAGATGCTCTCGAGATGCAGAACTCTTGGATTGCACTGGTCGCCCGCCAAGCGCGGCTGTTTGTAGGAGCGAGCTTGCTCGCGACCGGCAGGGCGGTGCAAGGCGCTGGCAGGGGTCGCCTGCAAGCAGGCTCGTACAGGGAGCGAAAGCGGACGAATTGCTGCTTCTTCGAGACCGCCTGCGCCGCTGCGCCGCGCTGGGGCGCTCTCAAGATCCACCCGGCCGAAGCCGCTCCAGCGCCGCGCGAGCGTCGCGGAACAGTCGGCTGGAGGCGCTGCGCGGATCCTCCTGCAGGGCGGCCACGCTGGGGGCGAGCAGGGCGTGCGCCGCTTCAGGCTGGCCCGTGCGCGCCAGCAGCAGGCCGCGCAGGGCATCGAGCTGGTGCTGCCACAGGCCGGTGCCGCGCGCGCTCTCCAGCACCTCGGCATCGAGCGTGTCGAGCAGACCCTGCGCAGCCGCCGGATCGGCGCGCTCGATCGCCAGCGCGGCGCGCAGCACGCCGAGATCCTGGGCCTGTGGTGCGCGTTCGCCCAGCGCCTGCACCAGGGCCTCGTGGGCCGGCTCGATCTGTGCCGCGGCCTCGGCGTCGCGGCCCATCTCGTACAGCAGCCGCCCCCAGTTGCCGCGGCTGACCTGGCTCATGTTGTGCTCGTCGCCGAGGCGCGCGCGGATGCGCTGGTAGACCTGTTCGGCGTACGGCAGTGCGCGTTCCCAGTCGCTACGGCGGAAGTACACCGCCATCAGCTCATTGAGCAGGCCGAGGTGGCGGGTATGCGCTTCGCCCAGACGCTCGATCACCACCGGCCGCGCCGCAAGCAGCAGGGCCTCGGCTTTTGCGTCGTCGCCAAGGTAGCTGTGGCTGCGCGCCACCGCGATCTGCACCAGGGCCACCAGCAGGGCCGGATCGCCCGGCCGCGATCCGGCCTCGGCGATCAGGGCATCGGCCTCGTCGCGGGCCTGCGCGTGCTCGCCGGACTGGCCCAGGGCCACGATCAGATCGACTCGCAGGCTGTCGCGCAGGGCTTCGTTGCCGGGCTCGGCGATCTCCACCGTCGCCAGCGCCTCGCGCAGCGCCGGCACCGCCTCGCCGAAACCGCCGCGGTTGAAGTGCAGGCTGGCACGCGCCTTGGCCAGCGCATGCCGGTGGCGGGGGTCGGCGGGCAGCGCTGCGGCCTGAAGCCGCGCCAGCTCGGCTTCGCCGTCCTCGAAGCGCGACAGCCGCGCCAGCAGATGCACGCGCAGGGCGCGGGCGCGCACGCTGTCGGTGCTGGCGGCACCGAGCTGGGCGTCGAACAGTTCCAGCGCGCGCGTGATCTCCTGTTCCGCTTCTGCCCACAGGTCGAGGGTCGCGAACAGGATGGCCAGGCTTGCGCGCACACTGGCCTCGGTCTCCTGCTGCGCGGCGAAGCGCAGCGGCAGACGTTCGCGCGCCGCCAGCAGCACATCGCGCAGCGGTGCCTCGGCGCCGCGGGCCAGCACCAGCGGGTTGGCGCGGCTGATCAGGTCTTCGGTCAGGAACCGCGTGACCGCATTGGCGCGCGCCAGCTCGGCCTCGGCGCGGGCGCGGGCTTCGTCGGTGCGCTGCTGCAGCCACAGCGAACCCGCCAGCCCCAGCACCAGCAGGCCCAGCACCGCCCACACGAAGGGCCGGCGCGCGCGGCTGCGGGCCAGCGCGGCCTGTGCCTCGCGCGCTTCGGCATCGCTGCGCGCCTGCTGCGCGCGGGCCTCGCGTCGTTCCGCCAGTGAGCGCAGGCGCGTCGCCAGCTCGGCGGCGCTGGCCAGGCGCAGCGCGGGGTTGCCGTCAGTGGCGCGCTGCAGGTCCTCGCGCAGCAGCGGATCGGCGATCGACTGCTCCCAGCCCGGCGCCATCGGCTGGCGCAGGCGTCCGCTCAGCAGTTGGTAGAGCAGGATGCCCAGCGCATACACGTCGCTCTGCACGGTCGGTGTCTGCCCGGCGAAGATCTCCGGCGCGAGGTAGAGCGGCGTGCCGGAGTACGAATCCGCCGCCAGGTTCTCGGTCACCGTCAGGCCCATGCGGGTAATGCCGAGCTGCTCCAGGCGATCGGGGTCGAGCATGCGCCCGCTGCCGAAGTCGGTCAGCCGCGCGCGCGGCTGCGGCGGCGCGCCTTCGATCAGCACATTGGCCGGCTTCAGGTCCTTGTGCAGCACGCCGAGCGCATGCGCTGCGGCGACGGCGTCGGCGATCTGCAGGAACAGCGCGATCCGCGCCGGCTCGTCGAGCGCCGCCAGATGCTCGGCACACCAGGCCTCGAGATCGAGGCCGGCGTACTGGCATTCGAGGAAGTACGGCGGCTGCTCGAAGTTCCAGTCGATCAGGCCGACGAAGGCGCCGTCGTCGCCCGCGCCCTCCTGCAGCACGCGCAGCAGGGTGGCCTCGCGCTTCAGGCTGCGCAGGCGCTCGCCATCGAGGGCGAACTTGTAGACGCGCTTCTCGCGGGTCTTGCCGTGTTCGGCCAGCCAGACCTCGCTGCCGCGACGCGCCGCCAGCGCCTCGCGCAGCAGGAAGTTGGGGCGCCCGGGCACCGCGTGGCCGGCCTTCAGTTCCAGCTGCACCGGCGCCTGCCGGCCTACCGCTGTGCGCGAGACCGGGCCGTCGAGCCGGTAGCCGATCCGCGCCTGGGTGGTGATGTGCCCGGCATTGGTCTCGCCCAGCGCGCGCCGCAGCTTGGTCACCGCGTTCGGCAGCACCTTGTCGACGGTGATGCGCCCGGCCCAGACCTCGGCCAGCAGCTCCTCCTTGGTGACCACTTCGCCGGCATGGCGCAGCAGGTAGAGCAGCACCTCCAGCGCGCGCCGCTCGACCTCGACCGGCAGGCCGGCGACCTTCAGCTCGTAGCGGGATTCGTCGAACTCGGCGGTGCCGAAGCGGTAGCAGTACAGGCCTCGTTCCATCGGGGCGGCAACCGGGCAGATCCTGGGCGGGGCACGCTAGCACGCGTCCGAGCGCGGCGTCCGTTGCTGCTTTGTGCGCCTGTTGTGGCCGTCAACAGCGACGTTACCGAAACGTTACCGCCACGGGGCCCTGGCGTGCGGACAGCGCCGCCCAGCCTCGCCACACTGCCGCCCCGACCCGCCAGCCCGCTGTCGGCGCCGCGCCGACTGCCGTCCATGCCGTCGACTGCGGTCGGCGCGGGCGTCGGGTCGCGCGCCGCTCCTTCTCCTGTTTCGAGGTTTCCATGTCGATGCGTCCGCTTTCCCTGTGCCTGTTGCTCGCCCTCCCGCCTTGCTCGGCGCTTGCCCAGACCGCCACCTGGCGCGTCGTCGCCGGTGAGAACGCCCAGGTGCTCGCGCCCGACCTGCCCGCCGGCAGCAGCCGCGACCTGCAGGACGTGCTGCTCGGCGACCGTGGCGCGGAGCAGATCGGTTTCCGCGTCGCCTCGCCGACCGCCCAGGTCGGCTACTGGGCGTTCCAGGCGGGTCGCTTCCAGCGCTGGGCGCAGTTCGGCAGTGCCGGTGCCGGCGGCCCCGGCCGCACGGGCGGCGAGTCCGCGCACCAGTTCCTGAGCTTTGGCAGCGACTCCGGCGATGCCGGCAGCGATGGCCAGCGCCTGCTGCGCGCCCGCGCCGGCGACCCCGCCAACACCGCGGGCGCCAGCTTCGGCATCTGGCGTTGGAACGGCCAGGGCAACATCGAGATCGCGCGCGGCGGCACCGACGGCCCGCTGGGCCCGGGGCTGGGCACCGACTGGGTGTTCCGCACCAACACCGCCAGCTTCGCCGACGCCCAGATGCTCGACCAGGGCCGCCTGCTGCTGGTCGGCACCGTGGTCAGCCCCGGCGCGATCGAAAGCCGGCTGGTGGCGCGGCATGTGCCGGGGCAGGGCAACCGCCCCTGCCTGCGCACCACCGCGCAGGAGCCTGGCCTGTCGCCGGGCTTGAGCCCCGGCGACAGCTTCGCCAACTTCACCCAGGGCCTGGACCGCTTCGTCACCACATCGACCGGGCAGGTGTTCGGCCTGCTGCCGATCACGGGCGGTGGCGAGGGCCTGTTCGCGATCTGCGACGGCGCCCCCGCTGCGCTTGCCGTCACCAACCGGATCGGCGCGCTCGGCCCGGACAGCGGCGAGGCCAACACCCTGTTCCTCGGCTTCTCGCGCCTGCGCCCCTCGCCCACCCAGGGCCTGCTGTTCTCGGCCGACTGGCGTGTCAGCGGCGGCAGCACCCGCGTCGGCCTGTTCCAGCACCTCAACGGCCGCAACCTGCCGATCGCCTACAACGACGCCGGCGGCCAGCTCGGCCCGAACTGGCAGAACTCGACCTGGACCGCGTTCACCGCGCTGAGCGTGGCCCGCGACTGGCTGGCCTATACGGCCAACGTGCGCACCAGCGAAGGCGGCAGCGCCACCGGCCTGTGGCGGCAGCGCGTCGGCCAGGCGCCGGAGCTGGTCGCCCTGCTCAGCCTGACCGCCACAGGCTACATCCCCGAGTTCGGCCGCACCTGGCGCAGCTTCGACGCCTTCGCGGTGCTCGCCAACGGCGACATCGTGCTGAATGCCACCACCAACCCCGACATCGTCCGCGACCTGTGGCGGCTCGCGCCCGGCCAGAACCCGCAGCGCCTGCTGTCCAGCGGCCAGACCCTGTCGGTGCCCACCGCCAGCGGCCCCGCCAGCACCAGCGTGACGAGCTTCAGCCTGCCAGGCGACGGCCTGCCCGAAACCGGCCGCGACGGCTGGGTCGGCGCCGACGGCCAGCTGCTGGTGCGCGTCAACACCAGCAGCTTCGGCAGCCTGCTGATCAGCCGACGACTGGACGTGCCCGACCCCAACCAGGTCTTCCGCAACGGCTTCGAGTGAGCGCTTCGCCGGGCTCGGCGAGCGGGAAGGGCTCGCTTGCCGCGCAGGGCCGGAAGGCATGAGCAACACGCGCCCGGTGCCTTTGCATGCACCCGACCGCGACGCGGGGCCGATGCTCAGGCTGCCGACCTCCAGGCCGTCCGCCGCGAGCACGACGGTCTTGAGGGCCGTCGGCGAAGAGCTGGTAGATGCGCTGCGCTTATCTACCCTACGCGCACAGCCACCCGCGCCTTCACAGCCGAACGGCGTCATTCGCAGCGGTAGGCGCCATCGGGCCCTCGCTGCGAGGCAATGTTGAAAGACGTTGGCAATCGAGCCGCGAGGCACGGGCTTGGCGCGCGGGCTCTGAGACAGCACGGGCTGACCGCGTGGGCTTCGATCCAGCCGCGGCGTCACCCGAGTTCGTAGGGCGGATAAGCGCAGCGCATCCGCCAGCGAGTCCGCAAGAAGCCAGGCGCGCAACGAAGCCAGCAGACGCAGCAAACCCACCGCGCGCGCCCAACCCCGTCGCCCCAATCCCGTCGCATCAATCTCGTCGCATCAATCCCGTCGCATCAATCCCGTCGCCCCCGCGAATGCGGGGGCCCAGCAAGACACCCCGGCCGCAGGCCGACCTCATCCCAAACCCAAGGCCTCCTCCGGCCCCGCCGCGAACCGATCCGCCCCATTCCACACATAGCGCCGCAGCACACACATCCGATCAGCGCCGCGCGGCACGTAATCGATCACGTTCACCGAATTCGGCGCCCCCGGCCGCACCCGGCTCGACACCGCCGTGCCCGCATTCACCGCCCAGGCCCGCCCCTGCGGCGGCAGCGCCGCGGCGAAAGGCCAGTGGATGTGTCCGGCCAGGAACAGATCGGCGCCCGCCTCGACCCAGGACGCCAGCGCGGCCTCCGCCCCGTGGCAGCGGTTGTGCAGATCCTGCGGACGCGCCGCCCACAGCGGCTGATGGGTGACCACGATCTTCAGCGTCTCCGCCGCCTGCGCGCGCAGCTCGCTCGCCACCGCATCGACCTGCCGCGGCGAGACCTCGCCATCGATATGCCGCCGTCGCCGCGTGCTCTTGACGCCGATCACGCACAGTCCCGGCAGCTGCAGGCGAGGCTCCAGCGTCTCGATGCCCAGACCCTCGCGGTAGCGCGCATAGGGCGTGAACAGGCGCTGCCAGAGCGCGAACAGCGGCACGTCGTGATTGCCGGCCAGCACCAGGCGCGGCACCGCCGGCAGCGCCTCAAGAAAGGCCCGCGCCGCCGCGAACTGTGCGCGCGTCGCCCGCTGGGTGATGTCGCCCGAAACCACGATCGCCTGCGGCGACAACGCGTGCGCCAGCTGCACCAGCGCCGACACCAGCGCCGGCTGCTCGGTGCCGAAATGCGTGTCCGACAGATGCAGGATCCGCGTCATCCGTCCTCCTGCTCGTCCGCGCGCCGCCGCGGCACCAGCAGCGGCAGACGCGTCTCGCACACATCGAAGCGCAGGGGCGGGCGCATGCGCACCACTTCGCCATCCAGCGCTACGCGCAGGCTGCGGCGGCTGCGCGTCGGCTGCACCAGCAGCGCGTCGAACACAAAGGCCTGCGCCCGCGCATCGTTCTGCCACTGTCCAGTCAGGCCGCGCAGGGCCAGGCCTAGCAGCTGCAGGCGCGCCTGCGGCCGCAGGGTGAAGCCGAGCAGTCGGCCGCCGTCCACCGCCTCGGCCTCGGGCAGTCCGAGCTGCTCCAGCTGCAGCCGGTTGATGCCGGCGACGAAGCTCAGCACCTCCTCTCGGCGCTCGCCATCGTCGTCGCGCAGGCACAGCTGCAGGCGCGGATGCGGCCGCAGCAGCGTGTTGAAGCCCGCCCACAGCGCGACCAGGCGCGAGCGCCCGAGCCGGCGCTTGAAGCGCTCGCGATCCTGCAGCAGGCGCCGGTACAGGCCGATGCTGGCGTTGATCAGGAACACCCGATCGTTGACCCGCCCCACCGGCACCTCGCGCAGCTCCGCGTCCAGCAGATCGCGCGCGGCGGTCTCGATGTCTTCCGAGAGCCCCTGGTTGCGGCCGAAGAAATTGAAGGTGCCCTGCGGCAGCGCCCCGAAAGGCAGGCCCGTGCCCAGCACCTCCTGCACCACCGCATTGATGGTGCCGTCGCCCCCTGCCGCCACCACCGCGCCGCGTGAAGCCCGCGCCGACGCTATCGCCGCGGCGATCTGCTGCGGCAGCTCGCGCGGATGCCGCACCAGCCGCACCCGCACCTCACGCCCGCCCTCGCGCAGCACCCGCTCCACGCAGTCGCGGCGCGCCTGCGCCTCGGTACGGCCGGAGCCGGCGTTCATCACCACATCGAAGCTGGGTATGGGCTGCATGGGAGCGCGAAGTCAGTGTGGGCGGACAGCACTAACGCAGGCTGGCGGAACGCGCGTCGAACGGGAGGGCGCGAGGCAGTCCAGCAGCGCGCCGAGGTCGGGCCGCCCGAGCCGCAGGCGCGAAAGCGCCACCGAACGGGCCAAGCGCAGCCCGTACCCCACAGCAGCGCGCCGAGGTCGCTGCAATGGAGGCTGCGTGGCTCGCCCCAGCAGTTCCGTCGAGCCCGGCAAGCGCAGCGTTCAAGCGCGCACCGCAGGTCGGAACCGCACTAGACGCTCCCCTCGCGCTCGATCACGAGGATGCGTGCCTCGCCGATCGGATGGGCGACATGTTCCGTGCCCACCGTGGCGTAGAACACGTCACCCGTCTCAAGGACGGTGCTGTGCTCCTGGCCCGCTTCGCGATATCGCATCTCGACCCGACCATCGAGAACCGCGAACACTTCTTCGCCGTCGTTGACATGCCACCTGTAGGGTTGATCCGTCCAATGCAGGCGCGTAGTGATGCCGTCCATGTTCGCTATGTCGGCGGCGCCCCACGCACGATCGGCCTTGAAGCTGCGGCTGCGGAAGACTTTCATGCGGTCACGAACCTTGAGTTGAGTTGAGTTGGAAGAGCGGCTGGGCAGACCTGCCCGCACGTCGTTGATCCATCGGCCCCCTCTCCGGCGCGCCAGAGCGACGATTGGACCGACGTCTGGCAACCCGGCGGAGTCCAGACCCACTAGCGCACGGCGAGCAGGGCTCCCTCGGTCGCCAGGCCAATCAGCGCCGCGCCGATGGCCAGACGAAATGTCTGCGCGACCTAGCGCTGGATGCCTGCCTGGATCGCATTACCCCGCCCACCCGCGGCCTGCGGCCGGTAGGCGCACAACCAGGCCAGCACCACGCCCGATAGGATCAACACGAGCGCAACCGAGAAAGGTACGCCGCCAAAGGCGCTGGCCACAGCGGCAAGCGCGACCGCAAGCGAAAGGACGGTGGGATAGATCGGTAGTTCTGGCACGGCGCACTCCGGCAGTTGCTGGCGTTCCGTCGGCTTTCACCGCGAACGGCGGAAATGTATCCGCAACCTGGCCTCAGTGGACCTTGGGAACATCGTGGGCATCTTCACATCTGCAAGCGCTCAATCCGACGCCGGCGTCTCGGAGGGCTGATAGCGCACGCTGCACACGAAGGCGCCTTCCTCGGATTCAAGCCGTGTCGACAGCCGGAATTCGTACACCCCCGCCTCGGTGAACACGCGCTCGATCGACTCATCCTCTCGCCATGCGAGGCCCAGCAGATCGGCGACCGGCAGCCGCACCTCGGTCGCGCGTGCGAGCTGTTCCGCCGAGATCAGTCCAGGCGTGCCAGCCGGTGCCGCGTCCACCACCAGCACGAGCGGGAGACTGGCGCCCGGGCGAAGCACCGCCAGTTCACGCAGCGCGCTCGACTGCGTGCTCAGCACCAGGGTGTCGCCCGGTCGGACAACGCTCGGGCCGCATCGGAACACCTCGGGATCACTCCAGAGCGCGGTCTGCGGCGCCTCGCTCTGTGCAGGCAGCGCAAGCATTGCTGCAGTGGCGATGATCAGACTCATGGCGAGGAAAGTTTGTGGGGGATGGATTCGCCAAGGCACGCAGCGCTGGTGCCGAGTCACGGCTCGTCCCAGCCCTCGAAGCGCAGATAGGCGCGTGCTTGAGCGGCTCGCACTTCGCTGGCAGCGGGCGCGCGAAGTGCTCCTCTTCGATGCCCCACGGCGCCGGGAAGTCGGCAATGACCTCAGTCGCAGCGCGCGAGCCGCACTCCCGGGCCTCCTCGCTCGGCTCACCCACATACTCGAAACGCAGCTTGACGATCTTGCTGATCGGGTCGGCCTCGATCGAGGCCGCGCGCAGCTCCGCATGCACTTCGCCGAGCAGGGCCCGCTGCAGCGACAGCAGCAGATCGATACGGGTCGGGGGACTGTTTATTTCAGTGATTTCTTGGGGGGCTGCCCATGATGCTCGCGAACCCCGGGCTGCCGCCCACAAGCCCTCCGGGCTAGGTCACGTTCGTAGCCGCAGACAGCCGTCTTCCATACCTGCGCTTGCGCTCTCGTGTGTAGTCCCACCAGGGCCGCGGCTCAGCGCCACTCAGGAAATCGGTGACCGACATCAGCACATCGAGCACGCACGGGTCCTGGCGCGTGCCCGAGGCGATGCAAAGGGCCTGGTACAGATGCCAGGGATCCGCCCCGACGAGCTGCGAGGGCTGGGTGAACCCGAGACGCTCGAAGTCGCGCGCCGATGCCTGCCCGATGTTCGGAAGGTCGGTGAACTTTGCGACCCTGTTTCTGACGACCTTGGCGGGATGCATGTCGAGGGCCACCTCAGTGGAGCGGGCAAGCGGAGACGCTGCAGCGACTGCGAACGGCAAGGCCAGCCCAGCGCGAAGACCTGTCCGCGCCAGCACTCTGCCACGCGCCTGTGGCGCGGCTCCAGGGTCTGGGCAGATGCGGTGCGTCATGTGGCGCAGCAACGCTTGAGGCTGGATCCCATCCAGAAGCTGCACGCTGCCGGTCGCTTTCCAGACCCCAGCGTTCCGCTGGTGGCGCCAGCAGTCCGCAGGCCAACATCAAGGCTCGCTCCAGGCATGGGCCAGGTAGTCGATACCGGTCGCTGCAGCGAACGGGTCGGGTGCCGCAACCAGCTCGATCCGCTTGCGGCCTGAGTACGCACGCGATAGCGCATGCGCGGGGAAAGCGATGACGAGCCTACGCGCGAGCGGCGCTCCCGACTCCGTCCGTACGTCGAGCAGCGTGGCCCGGTAGACCTCACCACCGTGCTGCAGGCAGTCGGGCGTGGAGTCCACCAGTCGCCCGCCCTGGCAGTAGTCCCGAAACCAACCCGTGAACACGGGCTGAGAGACCACGCCCACCACGGACGCCGGCAGCTCCAACCGTGGCGGCAGCGCGGCGCAGCCGCACAGCGCCCAGCCAGACAGCAGCGCCAAAGCTTTACGAACCCACTTCACATCCCTCTCCTTTGCGCTGACAAGCCATGAGCAGGAACGGTCGCTTGGAAAGGGCTCATTTCTTGCGCAATTGAGGAAAGAATGGGCCAATCAATTTGCTCGCTATTCTGGCCCAATTTAGGGGCTGACAAATGCTCGTCCATAAGGATGGGCATCGATCCCCAAGTCAAGAACCCGTCGCGGGGATGGGCATCGATCCCCAATTCAAGAGCCCGTCGCCCCCGCGAAGGCGGGGGCCCAGTGACTTTCGCTCGCACGCCAAGGCAAAGGCGCTGAATTCCCGCGCGCGCGCGAACGACGGCGCTCCTCAACTTTGGGTGGCTTGGCATGGGCATTGGCTGACTTGCTCGAATGGATCGCAGCATCACGCGTCCTGTCAGATATGACAGCTTGTGAGATTAGGCCCCCCTCGATAGGCTGCGAAGACGCTCAGCCTGAGGGCTACCGAACCGCATTTTTCGACGGTCGTTATTGGCTTGTGAAGCGCCTGCAGCACTGGGCCTCACGCCCTGCGCAGCACAGCGCACTCACATCCACGTTGAGCCTGGGAGCAAGGCCGCGCAATTCCCGCTTCATGGCGTGATGTTGCAGTTTCATTTCGGCCACGGGGCGTTTGGCGCCGAACTTCGATAGCCATCAGCGCCGCAGAAACGTTATTCACCTAGCCAAGAGTCCGTTGGCCTTCATCAAGGCCAAGCTCGATGTTGACGCGTCGGCAGTACTCATTCATCCACCCTGCGAGATGGCCATGCCCAGTCAAACACAGAGTACCTACAGTGGTCATTTATCGAGCTGGATGTCGGGCTTGGACGACGCGTTGACGATGACCCAGCTGTCAGTGCCGGGCACGCACGACTCAGGCACGCAGAAGATTTCCGCCGGCCCAGCCCACACGCAGAACTTCGGCATTGCACAGCAGCTTGCAGACGGTATTCGCTTCCTGGATATCCGCCTTGCCAAGAACTCGGCCAAGACGCCCGGTGATCCACTCCAGGTCAATCACGGCAGCGTGTCGTGTGACATCACTTTCGGCGATGTGCTCAACGATTGCAGCGCCTTCCTCAGTGAAAACCCGCGCGAAGTGGTTTTCATGCTGGTTAACGACGCTTCGGGCGACGCAACCGCTACCACGGTCTACGACGGATTCCAGGCCTACCTCAGCAACAGTGCCTACCAGACTCTGTTTTGTGTAAGTGCGACACCGGCCCAGCTCGCGCTGTCGCAATTGCGCGGCAAGGTGGTCCTGCTGCGTCGCTTCTTCGCGCCGGACGGCGTTGAGCTGGGCTTGAACCTGCAGCAGCAGGGCAAGAATTTCGCCGGGGTCGGTTGGCCGAACAGCTACAGCCATACGTTCAACACGACCACCCCGGACGGCCAGACCACGCTGCATATCGAAGACCAGTACGGCACGCACGACACCAGCAAGAAGTTGAAGGCGGTTTCTGCAGCCCTGGACAAGTCGGCGGCAAGTCCAGCGGATGGCGTGTTGTACCTCACATTCAACAGCATCGCTTACGCCGGCATTCCGGCGAGCACGCCCTACCAGTACGCGTGGTCAGTCAAGGGCGCGATGAACCCTGCCCTGCAGGCGTACTTCTCGAACAGGTTTGCGCAGACGCCGGGCCCGGCGCGTCTGGGCTTCGTCATGCTCGACTTCTACAACAACGAAACCGGCCACCTGGACAACCGCAATGTGCAGACGGTGATCGGCGCCAACTTCGCATAGCGCGTGTCAGCGCGATTTCAGGACTTCTCGCAGTGCCACCACAGAGGATGCAACAGACATGACGACCATGCACGACAACGACTTCACCTTCAACTTCCCCGGCTTGACGCACGTGGGCTTTGTGGAGCGCGACCACTCCATCAGCAGCGGCCAGCCCTATGGCGGCGTCAGCATCAAGAACAGCACCACCGTGACGGTCAAAGCCGGGCGGCACAAGACGTCGGAGGTGGCGCACTGGTTCAAGCAAGCGGTGCAAGGCGGTGGCGGCATCGCGCTGACCTATTCCGACACCTCGCCTGAGGAGCTGAACTTCGCCGTGCGCGGCACGCTGACTCTGGTCATCAACAACGTCACCTACACCGCGGAAAACTTCGTGCTGGCGCAGGGCAGCACCCCGACCGGCGGCAACAACTGGTGGCTGGGTTCGGCACAGATGTCCGCCATCACCCACAGCAATGTCACCCTCGACTATGCGACCGCCATCGTGGAAGCGACCCTGGGCTATGTGGTCGACATCGTGACCGAAGACCCGGTTGGCGCCGTTGAAGACAGCGCAAAGCTGATCGTTGCGGCGCTGCAAAAGCACAAGGTCGGCTCGGGCCAGGTGCCTTTCACCCTCAGCACGGCGAGCAACGCCGTCGAACTGCTGCTGTTCCAGGTGTCGGAGAACCACGACACACACGGCTCGATACTCACCGGTACCTACACGGCGCCGTAATCCGCTTATCGCTTTAGCCGCGGGGCGAAGAAATAGCAATCGGGAAAATATGCACAGGCCGCTTCATCGTGCTGAAGCGGCCTGTTCTTTTTGCTCGGGACTGGGTCCGAAGCGGGGGCAGGTACACTTTCGGTTACGGAGAAAGTGAACCAGACTCCCCTATTGAACCGCGACCTGACAGGGCGCTCAACTACTCGCGCTCGCGCCTGCGATTCGGGTCCTCCCCGCTCGCGGACTCCAGAGCGCTGTGCGTGCTTGGGAAGAGCGCCATCAGCACGCGCACACGCGCCGCCGCCGGCAAGAAGACGAGTGCGTAGATGCACACGGCGGCCGCCAAACCCGCAAGTATCCGCGCAGCGATGTCCAAGCCGGCTCCGTACATGCAGGTGAGGCCGAGACCCACACCCATGAGAACAAGCAGAATCGTTGCAGTGAGGGAAATCCAGCGTGGAGTCATAAAGTGCGTTGCTCTAGCAGGGGGCCAAAAAGGGGGTCTAGTTGTTTCTTGGGGAAAGTGAACCTGACCCCGTTATTGCACCCTTGTACTTGGCAGGGGGTGCGACCGTGGTCCGCTTCGGATGAGGTCCGAAAGTCACAGTCGGTTGGAGGTCGAGATCGTGCCCCTTCAGAACAACGCCTCCGGAGGTCGGTTGGGCACAGCCCGAGGAGCGCCCTGACGCTACTTTGATCGCAGTCGACGTGCCGAGAGGATTCCCAAAGCAGTCACTGCACCAAGCAGTCCGCCCGCCACGACACAGAGAACGAGCATCTCCTGCATCCCGGTTGCGCAGACATAGCCCCATCGTTCCCGGAGTGCTGCCGCGGCGGCTTGGTTGCGATAGTGGCCGTAGCTACCACCGAAGAACACACCCAGCAGGGTCGCGGTGAGAATGGGCCGTCGCAAGAGGAGGGATCTGAGCATGGCCCGTAGACCGTGACGCGGGTTTGGAGTTCAGAGCGACTTTATGGGCCCGAGCTGGTCGCCAAGGGCGCCATTCATTGAACCCGGAGCGTCACGGCAAGAACTCGCGACCCAGGCGGGCACTTCCGGTTCGGTGGATCGAAAGCCCGATCCGACTGAGCAGCCGCGCAAAGAATGGGGCTAGGTTGACTAACTAGGGGAAAGAGAACCTAACCGCCTTGACCGTTCCCCTATAAAACCCTCGCCTCTAGATCTGTTGGCAGTTCATCAAAGCAACGTACTTGCCATTTAGCTTTCCGACAAGGGAGATGGGGTAGGACGTACGGCCTTCATCCAAAGAGATGCGAACCTCCATATCTTGGTTTTCGAAAGTGCGAAGCTCGGCAATTAGCTGCGCGACAGTCTTACCTCTGCTTGTCCAGTCGGGATTGGTCATGCGAGCTCAAACTCCTCGTTAAGCGGCCGATGGCCGACATCATTTCAAAGACAGAGTCAGGTGCGCTTACGGCTTCGGGAAGTGAATCTGAGCCCTTGTTGGAGTCAGGAGGGCTTCAGCGGTTGACGGTGGCGTTCACGCTTCCCACGGGGTTTGGCTCGCACATGTCTTGACTGTCAAGCGAAGCCGTGAGCTCGCGCGCTCGCTCCACAAGTTCTCCAATCTCCGCACGCCTCGCAGGGCTGTCTGCTACGGCAGGGTGCAGCAGACCCAAGTTGGAGCGTAGAAGAATGCAGCTACTTCGAGTCAGCCACTCGAAGTCTTCGCGCTGGGCTGCTTCAATATTGGCTATCAGAAAGCGAACATCAAGTACGGCTTCAAGGCGCGGGGCGTCACGGAGTGATTCGAACTCCTCCCACGCGCGCGATTCAAGCTTGTGGCTCACAAAGAGCGCACAGGCAGTTCCGCCGAGGAAAGCGGCGATACCGATAGCGAAGCTTTGAACAGCAGTCGTCATCAATAGCCTCTCATTCTTTTCATTCTTGATCGAAACAGGGAAGGAGCCCCTTGGCGCAGATGCGCTTCATTCCGCGAGTGCGTAGGGCGAATTATTTAGTGCGGAGAAAGTTAACCTGACCCCGTATTTTCGGATTCCTTTATTCGGATTCCTGGAATTTTCTATACCGGATGCAATTCATAGCATCGTACGGTGCCTGCCTCTGCGGGTTCGTAGCGTCCAATTTCGACGACAAAATCTTGCTTCTTAATGTGTTCCCCAATTGCGCGCAGATACGGAAGGTGTGGTTCGAAAACGCCTAATGTGAAAATCTCTCTCCCGATTAGTGTGATGTGATACGCAGGAACGCTAAACGTCCTCGTAGGATCATCTGAGGACACAACCAAGATCTTCCCATGCGACGTAAGGGCGTGAACAAAGCGGTCAGGCACGTTGGAAGAGTAGTCAATCCGCATCCCGATGGATTCAACTCCGGACATAACTCCAAGTTGCTGCATTTGAATTAGAAAATCGAACGTCACCCCTTCTCTGTCCAGAATGTCCTGCGCCTCGCGGAAAATCATTCCGCCCACGACGAAGCGAGAAAGTAGCGAAATCGAGGCTGCCTCTGAGGTAGAAAGGTTGCGAAGGAAGTCTAAAGTCCTCAGAGAGTAGCTTCCTGGGCTCTTTACTTCACCAGCAAGCACCTTACCCCATAGCTGCTGAAGTTTCTCGGATGAGACCTCAGCTGCGCTGTCCCGCCACCGGCTCAACCAGTCAGATTCAACGGACTCTTCAGGGACTGGACCTGATTCGGTTTCCAGTTGAGTCTCTGCATGCAGGAGGGCCCTAGTGATGTTGACCTCCTTGCGCACGGTTTCGGAAACGCCAATTTGATGTGCTAGCTCAGCCAGCTTGATTGGGTCAATGTTGGGCTCAAACCTAGCGCTCCCTAGGTTTGGCAGCGCAAGAAGTTCTTGCGGCGCCGCTGAGTTCTTAATGGCTTCAACTTCACGTTCCGCCCTAGCCAGCATCAACAGCTCTTGGCGCTTCAACTCCATGCCAGCCAGACCTTCTCGTCTCATTTGCCAAGGGCGGAAGAGTGCACCGATGCCCTTTTCCGTTACGGTTTCCCACATTCTAATGGCTAACGACTCGCCCGGAAACTGCATGGTTCGTCCTCTCTACGGTTACGTGCGGTGCCGCGCAATCTCGTCGCGTCAGAAAATGAGTTGACCTGGGGTGACTCTCGGATCTTGTGCACTAGGGGGTGCTTAATTATCCGGATCAGTAGTTGGTGGCGCAGACTCCCCCGCCTCGTGAGATTCTGACGCTGATAAGACGCACCCGGAATAACCGCGCTGAGTAAAGAATTCCAGCCGAGAATTGGCCTGAGGAACGGACAATACAAGCCGATCAAAATGGTTGATGGGAACTAGAGCGACATTTGAGTCATTGGACGCGCGAAATGCATGTATGTCGCCAAGCCTACCGAGGTAATAGACAGGCTCACAGGGACCAGCCGCGAGGCCGAGTGACTCAGGTGGCGGTTCAACTACTGTCGTGCCAAACGCCGGGTACACAGCGGCAATGGCGATGAGGCGGCCCGAAACAAACACGAGACCAACATAGAGAGTCGGTAGTACCGCGAAAGCAAGGTTGGGAATATTCTTAACTACCTCCTTCCGTATGGTTTCTCTGTTGCGATAGATTGCAACCACCCACGCTGACTGAAGTGCGATTGCCACAACGATCAGCCACACTGCTACTACACCAGCGCGAGTCAATGCTAACCATGCAATGATTGCAAATCCAGCGAAAGAGGCCAGAGAGGGGAGTAGCCACCGTTTATGCTCGCTCCACACGGTGCGCGCGCCGTGCTTTAATCCAACGAAGGCGAGGCCTAGAGCGGCCCCTATTAGAGCACTGGCTGCAATGCTGATCAACAACGTCAGCAAGGCCGGTCCGAGCTGGTACATCGCAAGCTTTGCTGCGTCGGCCAGGCTTACGTGCTCCAATGGATTTATGCCAAATGTACCCCAATAGCCGAAGGCGTGAAGTAAGCCAAGGCCAATCGCTCCAGTGCTTATTAGGAATCCAAGTTCAAGACCGCTCTTTGTTTCTTTGCTCACTGTGGGCTCCTGGTTTACCCAGCGCTTGCTGCCTGTGCGGTCTGAAAATCTAACGTCGAGAACAGTGGGCGGCCGCGATCTCATTGCGATCATTTCCTGGTGCCCCAAACCCCGCCGACCGGCGAAAAAACCAGCCGGCGGGGCCAACCCAGCCCTACTCCCCCAACCCCCCCTGCTCCTCAAACCACCGCTTCACCTGCTGATACCAGAACACCGAGTTCTGCGGCTTCAGAATCCAGTGGTTCTCGTTGGGGTAGTACACGTAGCGCGTCGGCACGCCTTTCATCAACAGCGTCTGATACAGCTCCTGGCCGTGGTTCACCGGCACGCGCAGGTCAGTCTGGCCGTGCACCACGAGCGTCGGCGTCTTGAAGTTCGCGGCGTGGTAGTGCGGTGAGGTCTTCTCGATCACAGCGCGGTTGGCCTCTTCCCAGAACCCGCCGAAGCGCGGCATCTCGGTGGCGAAGTCGGCGGCGTACTGGGTGTAGAGGTTGTAGACCGCCGCATGCGCGATCAGGGCGCGGAAGGGGTGTTCGCGGCCCAGGATCAGGCTGGTCAGGTAGCCGCCGTAGCTGCCGCCGCCGGCGACCATGCGCTCTGAGTCGATCCACGGCTGCTGGGCGAACCACTCGGCGGCCTTGATCACGTCCTCGTAGGGCTTGTCGGCCCAGTTGGGGTTGATCGAGTCGGCAAACGCTTGGCCGAAGCCCGAGCTGCCGTGGAAGTTCGGCCAGGCGGTGACATAGCCCCAGCTGCCGAACACCTGCGCGTTCCAGCGGAAGGCCATGCCGTTGGTGATGGCGTTGTGCGGGCCGCCGTGGATCAGCATGAAGAAGGGGTACTTCTTCGTCTTGTCGAAGCCCGGCGGGTAGTTCACCCACATCTGGATTTCGGCACCGTTGGCGCCGGTGTAGGTGACCGACTCGTAGGTGCCGAAGTCGGTGGCGGCCAGCAGGGCGTCGTTGATCGTCGAGAGCTTGGTGGTGCTGCCGCGGCGGGTGTCGATGGAAACGAGCGTCGGCGGCTCGATGAAGGTCTGGCGCAGGCCGACCAGGCGGCCGGACTTCGACAGGGCCAGCGAGCCGACGGACTCCACGCCGGTCAGCGCGCGCGGTGCGCCCTGCAGCGGCAGCTCGTAGACGCGCTCGGTGCCGGCATCGTCGATCGAGGCGTACAGGCGCCGGCTGTTGTCGGCCCACAGCGCGCCGCTGATGCTGCGGTCGAAGTCCGGATACAGCTCGCGGGTGTCGCCGCTGCGGCGCTCGCGCAGCATCAGGCGCATGCGGTCGGCGTAGAAGCCCTTGATGCGCTGCTGGCTGTAGCTGAGATAACGGCCGTCCGGGCTGTAGGCGGGGCTCCCGTCGTTGGCCGGGTTGTCCGCGGTGAGGTTGCTGGCCTCCGCGCCGCCGATCGCGACGGTGAACACGTCGAGGTTGCTGCGGTTCGGTGCGGGGTCGGAGTCGGCCACAAAGGCCAGCTCGGTGCCGTCCGGCGACAGTGCGAACAGGCCGTCGGTGCCCTGCACGGACGCGCGCGGCAGGCTCAGGCCGGTCGGCTGGGTCAGGGCCTGCACTTCGCCACCGGCAGCAGGCACGGCGAAGACGTGGAACTCGCGCTCGTCGAGGTACTGGTCCCAGGCGGTGACCGAGCCCTCGAACACGCGCGCGGTCATCTTGCTGGTGCTGCGCTCTTCCAGGCGCTTGCCCTGTTCGGCCAGCGGCAGGTCGGTGAACACGCGCGAGACGAAGGCGAGCCGGCTGCCGTCGCCGATCCACTTCGGGCTCTGCACGCCGGTGGCCAGCGTGGTCAGGCGCGTGGCCTCACCGCCGTCGATCGGCATCACGTAGAGCTGCGGCGCCTTGTCGTCTTCGCGCTGGGCGACGAAGGCGATGTGCGCGCCGCTCGGGCTGAACACGGCGCCGGCCTCGTTGCTGGTGTGCGTGGTGAAGCGGCGCTCACCGCTGCCGTCGACGTTCCAGAGCCACAGGTCGGTGTAGCCGCGGTCCTCGGCCATCACGAAGCGCGTCACCGGCGCCACGATGCGGCTGCCGTCTGGCGAGATGGTCGGCGTGCCGAGGCGCTGGATCTCCCAGCTGCGCTCGATGGTGAACGGCTGCTTGGCCGCGGTGTCCGCGAACGCGGGCAGGGCGGCGGCCAAGAGGCCAAGGCAGATCAGGTGTCGAAGCATCACGGGCACTCCCCCATCGGAAAGGCCCGATGCTGGGCGGGGCGTGCGCGCGGATCAAGTGCCGGGGGGCGTTAGGGTCAGTTGACGGGTTTGAGGCCGTCGCCCCGCGGGCACGCTCCCAGCACGTGGGCGCAGGCCGACGGCTCGCAGCGTGCTGCGCCGCAGGCGCACCCTGCGGTGTGCGGTTGCGCCAATCCGTAGGGTGCACGTGTCGCGCACCGGTCGTGATGAAAGCGTGCGGTGAAGGCTCGACACGATGGACGCTGAGCGACCGCGCATTGATCACCCCGCCGCCACGATCTCCGCCACTTTCGCCCCCAGGACCTGTGCGAACACGCGCGGATCGAGTTCGAGCTGCAGGCCGCGCTGGCCGCCGTTGCAGTAGACGGTGGCGTGGGCGAGTGCGGAATGCTCGATCACAACGGGAACGCGCTTCTTCTGGCCGAAGGGGCTGATGCCGCCGACGTGGTAGCCGGTGATGCGCTCGGCCGATGGCACCGGCAGCATCGCGGCGTGCTTGCCGCCCAGGGCCGCGGCGAGTTTCTTCAGGCTGAGCTCGTGGTCGACCGGCAGGATGGCGCAGGCGGGTTTGCCGTCGAGTTCGACCATCAGCGTCTTCAGCATGCGCGCGGGTTCGATGCCCAGGGCGGCGGCGGCCTGCAGGCCGATGTTGGCGGCCTCGGGGTCGTAGTCGTAGGTGTGCAGGCGATACGCGATCTTCGTGGCATCCAGCATGCGGGTGGCGGGGGTGGCGCGGCTCATCGTGGGGTTCCGATCGAGGCGGCGGATGTGTGGCCGCGCGGGGTGCGGTGGGATGGAGCTCATGGTGGGCCAGGGCCCACCCTATGAGTTTTGGTGGTGTGGTGGGGCGAAGCTTGTGCGGGGCCAGGGCCCGCCCCATGAGCTGCGGTCGGCGTGTAGTGGAGAGCGGCCAAGCGACGGCCTCGTCGCATTGGGTGGGCCCTGGCCCACCATGGGCTCCACGCTGGCCCCGGTCATCGCTCATCACGACGCCGGTCGCTGTCACCCCGGGCGTGATGGGCGCCGATGCATACGTTTACTCGTCGTCGTCCGCCGGCACCGCGGTGGCGCGGCCGTCGACGGTGAGCTTGGCCGCCAGCAGCACCGCCTGGGTGCGCGAGTGAGCGCCGAGCTTGCGCAGGATCGCGGTCATGTGGGCCTTGATGGTGGCCTCGCTGACGTTCAACTCGTAGGCGATCTGCTTGTTGAGCAGGCCGTTGCAGACCATGGTCAGCACGCGGTACTGCTGCGGGGTGAGTTCGGCCACGCGCGCGGCGAGCGCTTCCTCCTCCGGGTCCAGCGAGACGCTGGAGCCGCCGATGCCGGGCGGCAGCCAGGTGTCGCCGTCGAGCACGGCGTGGATGGCGCGGCCGATCTGTTCGACGTCCGCCGATTTCGGGATGAAGCCGGAGGCGCCGTGGCCGAGCGCGCGGCGCATCAGCGCGGGGTCTTCGCGCGCCGAGACGATCAGGATCGGCAGGGTCGGAAACGCTGCACGCAGGTGCACCAGGGCGGAGAAGCCGTGTGCGCCAGGCATGTTCAAATCGAGCAGCAGCAGTTCGGCCCGCGGATGCCGCGCGGCGAGCTCGCTCAGGCTGTCGACCGAATCGGCTTCGAGCAGGCGGGCATCCGGCAGGATCTGCGCGACCGTGCGGCGCAGGGCATCGCGGAACAGGGGGTGGTCGTCGGCGATCAGGATGTCGCGCATGTCTTCGCTGGCAGCGTGCGCCGGGTCGGCGTTCGCCCAAGCCTGCCCCAAGCCGTCGCGTTCGTCCATGCCGCTGCCATCACAGCCGATTCGGGCCATGGCGGTGTTCTCCGTGTGGGCTGCCGCGCGTGGCGCGGTAACTGCCGGTGGGTCCGCGCGCAGGTGGCGCTGTGCTTCCGCGCCACCTGCGCTCAGTGCCCACCCTTGATGCTCCGACTACTTCAGGAAGCGCTCGCGCACCAGGTTCTCGACCACGCTCGGGTCCGCCAGGGTCGAGGTGTCGCCCAGCTGGTCGGGCTGGTTCTCGGCGATCTTGCGCAGGATGCGGCGCATGATCTTGCCCGAGCGCGTCTTCGGCAGGCCCGGTGCCCACTGGATGAAGTCGGGCGTGGCGATCGGGCCGATCTCCTTGCGCACCCACTGCGCCAGCTCACGGCGCAGCTCCTCGCTCGGCTGCTCGCCGGCGTTCAAGGTGACGTAGGCATAGATGCCCTGGCCCTTGATGTCGTGCGGACAGCCGACTACGGCAGCCTCGGCGACCTTGGGATGCGCGACCAGCGCGCTCTCGACCTCGGCCGTGCCCATGCGGTGGCCGGAGACGTTGATGACGTCGTCGACGCGGCCGGTGATCCAGTAGTAGCCGTCCGCATCGCGGCGCGCGCCGTCGCCGGTGAAATAGGTGCCGGGGAAGGTCTTGAAGTAGGTGTCGATGAAGCGCTGGTGGTCGCCATAGACCGTGCGCATCTGGCCGGGCCAGGAATCCAGCAGCACCAGGTTGCCCTCGGTGGGACCCTCCAGCAGCTTGCCTTCGCCATCAACGATCGCCGGGCGCACGCCGAAGAAGGGCAGGGTGGCCGAGCCGGGCTTCTGCGCGATCGCGCCGGGCAGCGGGCTGATCAGGATGCCGCCGGTCTCGGTCTGCCACCAGGTGTCGACGATCGGGCAGCGGCTGTCGCCGACCACGCGGTAGTACCACTCCCAGGCCTCGGGGTTGATCGGTTCACCCACCGAACCGAGCAGGCGGATGCTGGCGCGCGAGGTGCGCTTGACCGGCTCCTCGCCCTCGCGCATCAGCGCGCGGATGGCGGTGGGCGCGGTGTAGAACAGGGTGACCTTGTGCTTGTCGCAGACATCCCAGAAGCGGCTGACGCTGGGGTAGTTGGGTACGCCCTCGAACATCAGGCTGGTGGCGCCATTGGCCAGCGGGCCGTAGACGACGTAGCTGTGGCCGGTGACCCAGCCGACGTCGGCGGTGCACCAGAACACGTCGTCCTCGCGCACGTCGAAGATCGCCTCATGGGTCAGGCTGGCGTACAGCAGGTAGCCGCCGGTGGTGTGCAGCACGCCCTTCGGCTTGCCGGTGCTGCCCGAGGTGTAGAGGATGAACAGCGGGTCTTCCGCGTTCATGCGCTCGGGTTCGCAGGTGTCGGGCTGGCCGTCCACCAGCACGTCGTACCAGCGGTCGCGCGGGCTCTGCATGTCGATGGCACCACCGGTGCGGCGGACCACGATGACGGTTTCGACGCAGCTGGTCTCCGGGTGCTTCAGCGCCGCATCGACATTCGCCTTCAGCGGCACATGCTTGCCGCCGCGCATGCTCTCGTCGGAGGTGATGACGATCTTGCTGCCGCAGTCGGCGATGCGTCCGGACAGAGCGTCCGGCGAGAAGCCGCCGAACACGATCGAGTGCACCGCGCCGATGCGCGCGCAGGCCAGCATGGCGACGGCGGCTTCGGGAATCATCGGCAGGTACAGGGTGACGCGGTCGCCGCGCTTCACGCCCAGGTTGCGCAGCGCGTTCGCCAGCCTGCAGACGCGCGCATGCAGGTCGCGGTAGCTGACGTGGGCGGATTCCTCGGGGCTGTCGCCTTCCCACAGGATCGCGGTCTTGTCGCCGCGGGTGGCAAGGTGGCGATCGAGGCAGTTGACGCTGAGGTTGAGCTCGCCGTCCTCGAACCAGCGGATGTGCAGGTCATCGGCGGCGAAGCTGACGTCCTTGACCTTGGTGGGCTTCTTGAACCAGTCGAGGCGCTCGGCCATGCGGCCCCAGAAGCCTTCGTTGTCTTCGACCGATTCGCGGTAGAGGCGCTCGTAGTCCTCGCGGCGGTAGCGGGCCTTGGCGCTGAACTCGTCGGATGCGGCGTAGATGGGGCCGCTGCTGGCTGCGTTGGACATGGATTCCTCCCTGGGCGTGGCCGGTGCGCGCGGGCCGCGGAAACGAAAGACCGCCGCACGCGCCATTCGAGATCGTTCGCGTCGAGTCTAGTCCCGCAAATCGACGCTGGCGCAGGCGCGTCGACCATGGTCGAAGCTGCCGCACCGAGGTCGTAGTGGCGCCTCGGCCGGTTAGACCAATGTGGAATGGAATGCTGCAGTGCGGCGCGAACATGCTCGATCCGCATCCTTGGGAGGGAGTGCCTCATGTTCATGTCGAAAACAGTCAAACGGGGGCCGCTGGCCCTGGCAATCGCGGGCGTCCTGGCGATGGGGCCGGCGCTGGCACAGACCGATCGCGAAGCCCAGCTCGAAGCCCGCATCGCCGAGCTCGAGCGCATGGTCGGCGAGCTGGTCAAGCAGCAGGCGGCTGCACCCGCGGCCCCTACAGCGCCAGCGGCGCCAGCCTTGCCGCCCGGCACGCAGCCGGTGCAGACGACCAGCGTGGTGCCGGGCGCGAATCCGGGCACACGCTTCTCGTACGGCGGATTCATCAAGGTCAACAGCAGCTGGTCCGACTACAGCGACGGCAATCCGCCGGCGGCTGGCCTCGCGCGTGATTTCTACCTGCCCGGCGCGATTCCGGTCGGCGGCATCGCCGAGTCGGCGACCTTCGACACACACGCCAAGCAGTCGCGCTTCTGGTTCGCCACCGACACGGTGCTCGAGAACGGCAGCAAGCTCGGCTCGCGCTTCGAGCTGGACTTCGGCGTGCCGACCGGCGGCGACGAGCGCAATACCAACACCTACAACCCGGTGCTGCGCCGCGCCTTCCTGACCTACGACAACTGGCTGTTCGGCCAGGAGTGGTCGAACTTCATGGAGTTGGGCGCCCTGCCGGAGACCACCGACTTCATCGGCCCGACCGAAGGCATGATCTTCGTCCGCCAGCCGCAGATCCGCTACACCAGCGGCGCCTGGTCGGTCTCCGTCGAGAACCCGGAATCGGCCCTGCTGCCCTTCGGCGGCGGCGCGCGCATCGTCACCGACGACAACACGGTGCCGGACTTCACCGCCCGCTACGCCAACCGCGGCGCCTGGGGCTTCGTCTCGGTGGCCGGCCTGCTGCGCCAGCTTCGCAACGACACCGGTCTGCGCTCGACCACCGATACGGGCTTCGGCGTCAGCGTGACGAGCAAGATCATGTTCGGTGAGAACGACCTGCGCCTGATGGCCACCGCGGGTTCGGGCATCGGTCGCTACGTCGGCCTGAACTTCTTCGAGGACGGCGTGCTGGAAGCCAACGGCGACATCGACAGTCTCGATGTGGTCGCCGCCTACGCGGCCTGGCGCCAGGTCTGGGGCGGCAGCTGGCGCTCGAACTTCGTGATCGGCTACACCTCGGCCGACAACGACCGCGCGCTCACCGGCCTGAACGCCAATGCCGAGGCCAGCAGCGCACGCGTGAACCTGTTCTGGACGCCGGCGCCGAAGCTGGACATGGGCATCGAGCTGTCCACCGCCAAACGTGAACTCGAACGCGGCACCAGCGGCACGCAGAACCGCATCGATTTCATGGCCCGCTACTCGTTCTAAGACCTCAGGGAGCCCGGCGCGCAGCCTGCGCGCCGGGCGTCAACGGAATCCAGGGAGACACCCATGTCAGGCAATAGGTCACCTTCGGACTACTGGAAGGCCAATGTGCGGATCATCAGCATCTGCATGGCTATCTGGGCACTCGTTTCCGTCGGCTTCGGCATCGTGCTGCGGCCGCTCATCTCCGGCATCCAGTTCGGCGGCACCGATCTCGGCTTCTGGTTCGCCCAGAACGGCTCGATCTACGTGTTCATCGCGCTGATCTTTTTCTACACCTGGTACATGAACCGACTCGATCGCGAGTTCGGCGTGGACGAGCAGTAAGGAGTACGGCCCATGGACCAGTTCACTATCAACCTTCTGTTCGTCGGCGGCTCGTTCGCGCTCTACATCGCGATCGCGATCTGGGCACGCGCCGGCTCCACCTCTGAGTTCTACACCGCCGGCGGCGGCGTGGGGCCGGTGGTCAACGGCATGGCCACCGCCGCCGACTGGATGTCGGCGGCCAGCTTCATCTCGATGGCCGGCCTGATCGCCTTTGTCGGCTACGGAAACTCCGTCTACCTCATGGGATGGACAGGCGGTTATGTCCTGCTGGCCCTGCTGCTGGCGCCCTACCTGAGAAAGTTCGGTCGCTTCACGGTGCCGGATTTCATCGGTGACCGCTTCTACAGCCGCAAGGCGCGTCTGGTGGCGGTGGCCAGCCTGCTGATCATGTCGATCACCTACGTCATCGGCCAGATGACCGGCGCCGGCGTGGCGTTCTCGCGCTTCCTCGAGGTCGACACCAACACCGGCCTGATGATCGCCTCGGCCGTGGTGTTCGTGTACGCCGTGTTGGGCGGCATGAAGGGCATCACCTACACCCAGGTGGCCCAGTACATCGTGCTGATCATCGCCTACACCATCCCGGCGGTGTTCATTTCGCTGCAGCTGACCGGCAATCCGTTGCCACAGCTCGGGCTGTTCTCCGAGCATGCCGCCACCGGTACACCGATTCTCGCCAAGCTCGACCAGATCCTGGTGGAACTGGGTTTCAACGACTACACCGGGCTCCACAGTTCGACCCTCAACATGGTGCTGTTCACCCTGTCGCTGATGGTCGGCACCGCTGGCCTTCCGCACGTGATCATCCGCTTCTTCACCGTGCCCAAGGTCTCCGACGCCCGCAAGTCTGCCGGCTGGGCCCTGGTCTTCATCGCCCTGCTCTACACCGCGGCGCCGGCAGTGGGCGCGATGGCCCGCCTCAACATCATGACCACCATCTACCCGGAGGGCACGACCGCGCAGTCGGTGTCCTACGATGAGCGCCCGGACTGGATGCGCAACTGGGAAAAGACCGGCCTGCTCAAGTTCGAGGACAAGAACCAGGACGGCCGCATCCAGTACTACAACGACACCAGCGAAAGCTTCAAGGCCGAGGCCGAGGCCCGCGGCTGGAAGGGCAACGAGATGGTGACCTTCAACCAGGACATCCTCGTGCTCGCCAACCCCGAGATCGCGCAGCTGCCCGGGTGGGTGCTGGGGCTGGTGGCAGCCGGCGCACTGGCGGCCGCGCTGTCGACCGCGGCGGGATTGCTTCTGGCGATCTCGTCGGCAATCAGCCATGACCTCATCAAGTCGACCTTCAAACCGGACATCACCGAGAAGGGGGAGCTGATGTGGGCGCGCGTGTCGATGGCGGTGGCGATCGTGCTCGCCACCTGGCTCGGCATGAACCCGCCCGGCTTCGCCGCGCAGACCGTGGCCCTGGCCTTCGGCCTGGCGGCGTCCTCGCTGTTCCCGGCCATCATGATGGGTATCTTCTCGAAGAAGATGAACTCGGCCGGCGCGATCGCGGGCATGCTGGTGGGCCTGCTGTCGACCTGCCTGTACATCTTCACCTACCTCGGCTGGTTCTTCATTCCGGGCACCAACATGCTGGAGAACGTGCCGGCGAACTGGATGTTCGGTATCGCGCCGTACGCTTTCGGTGCGGTGGGCGCGCTGCTGAACTTCGCGACCGCATACGCGGTGCTGGCGATGACCAAGCCTGCTCCGGCGCACATCCAGGAGCTGGTGGAAAGCATCCGCATTCCGCGCGGCGCGGGAGCGGCAACCCATCACTGAAGACCTGCCCTGCAGCCGGCCAAGACCGGCATGATGTGGCGGCCCGTCCCCTCGCGGGGGCGGGCCGCTGCGTTTCCTACACCGTTGATCGTGATCGCTGGCGCCGCAACCGCGATTGCGCGTATTGGCGACCTGCACTATCGATGGGGACACGTACTGCGCCCCGCCACCTTCAGGACCCTCGGATGCTGTTTGAACTGTTTGCCGCGCTTGCGGCCGGCTTCTGCCTCGCTGGTCTGGCACTTACGCTGCGCTGGCTTCTGCGCGGAAAGATCCCAGCCTGGCTGGTGCCGGCGGCAGCGGGCCTCGGCATGTTGTCTTATGCGGTGTGGTCGGAGTACAGCTGGGCGGATCGCGTCCGCGCGACCTTGCCGCCGACCGCGGAAGTGCTGTCCAGCAATGAGATACAGGTCTGGTATCGGCCCTGGACCTATGCGGTGCCCCAGGTGAATCGCCTGATCGCCGTGGATCGCGCCGAGTTCAAGCGCAACCCCGAACATCCGGGCAAGGTGCTGGCCTCGGTGATCCTGATGGGGCGCTGGGAGCCGACTCGCCGTGTCGGCGCCATGGTCGACTGCGGGGCGCGTCGCCGCGCCGACCTGCTCGACGGTGTCCGCTTCGACGAGGCGGGTGATCTGGTCGATGCGCGCTGGATTGACCTGCCCGAGGACGATCCGCTGCTGGCTGCAGCCTGCCGGGAAGAGCCGGCAGGCTAGGTCCGGAAGGCGACAGCGGCTGCTGCGGGCCCTCGCGACCCGGTTTCCAGCCGTAGGCGGAGCAGGGAAGCTCGGAAGAAACAGAACGCTCGCGACTCCCTTGATCGTCGCCCCCACGCAGGTGGGGCCCAGTATCGCTTGCCTCAGCCGCACGAGTCCTGGATCCCCGCGTCCGCCCCGGCCCCCGCCTTCGCGAGGGCAGGCTCTGCGCGGGGATGACGCCCCCATGTTTCTTCGAGAACACCCGCCCCGACGCGGGGCTGAGAGGCTCTCAAGAAACAGAACGCCTGCGACCCCATTGATCGTCGCCCCCACGCAGGTGGGGGCCCAGTGTCGCTTGCCTCAGTCGCACGAGTCCTGGATCCCCGCATGCGCGGGGATGACGACTCCGTGTTTCTTCGAGAACACCCGGCCCGCCGCGCGCGGGGCTGAGAGGCTCTCAAGAAACAGAACGCCTGCGACCCCATTGATCGTCGCCCCCACGCAGGTGGGGGCCCAGTGTCGCTTGCCTCAGCCGCACGAGTCCTGGATCCCCGCGTCCGCCCCGGCCCCCGCCTTCGCGAGGGCAGGCTCTGCGCGGGGATGGCGTATCAATGTTTCTTCAAGAACACCTGGCCCGCCGCGCGGGGCTGGGAGGTTCACAGGAAGCAGCACGCTCGGCGCATCATCGATCGCCGTCGTCCGCGCGAAGGCCGGCGGCGGCGCCAAGTATCTCGAAGCCCCGCCCCAGCCTCAGGCCGAAGCGGAGTCTTCGCTCGGTGCGCTTTGCTGGGCGCGCTTGCGCGCTTCGGCCTGGGCGCGCAGTCGCGCCACTTCGACCGGGTCGATCATCGGGCCGGCGCTCTGCGAGCTGCCTTCGATGCGCGACTGGATGAGCAGCAGGGTGCCCCAGACCATGGTGACCAGGGCGATCGCCAGCAGCAGCAGGGCGAGCCCGGCGGACTGGCTCTTCAGCACGACGGCGAAGCAGAGCAGGGACAGCCCGTACAGGGCCCAGGGTTTCCATGCCATCGGAAGCTCCAAACGCGCAGGCGCGCGGCGGCAGAGGTGGACTGGCCGACGCCGGAGCGCGACCGCGGGGCGCCAGTGTAGTGCGACTGCCGCCGCCTCGCCGGGCCGTTCATCGGCGCTGCGATGCGCCGGCCGACGCCGCGATGTCGTTTTCCGCCCCCGGATTTCGTACTTGCTCCGCAGGAGGGCCCGCCCAGGCATGTCGCCTGTCGCGCCGCCCGGCCGAGCCACGGAGCTGCTCCCATGAACTCTTCCACGATCCGCGCGACCCTCGCCGCACTCGCGCTCGGCCTCGCCCAGCTCGGCATTGCCGGCCCAGGCTACTGGACGGGCAGCGGCCCCGACGGCGGCTGGATCTATGACATCAAGGTCCACCCGACCACGCCGGCCATCGTCTATGCGTCCTCGCGCGGCGGCATCTACCGCAGCGTCGACGCCGCGGTGACCTGGCAGCGCATCGAGAACGGCTTCGGCGGCGGCACCCAGGTCGACGTCAAGCTGACCCTGGATCGCGAGGCGCCGTCGACCCTGTGGGCGCTGAACTATGGGGGTCGCCTGTTCCGCAGCGGCGACGGCGGCGACAACTGGGCGCCGACCGGCTGGACCGCACCCAGCGGCACCTGGGTGGTGCAGATGGCCGATGTCGCCGGCAGCAGCGGCGGGCTGTACGTGATGCTGGGCAACGGCAGCCTGCTGCGCAGCAGCGACAACGGCGCCAGCTTCAGCCCGACCGCGCTGGCCCTGCCCGCGCTGCCGCTGTCCGACGTGCGCCTGTGGACCGATGCCGCGCATGCGGGCGAACTGGTGGTTGGCGTGTCCTACCAGAACTTCAGCGCCGATCCCGCCGCCCGCGTCGCGCTGTACCGCAGCGGTGACGGCGGCGCCAGCTTCGCGCCGCTGCTGACCCTGCCCCTCGACCCGTCCTTCGGCACCGTCGACTTCAGCCGCGGCCCCGGCCTGCGGCGCTACGCGGCGGCCAACTACCAGCTGTGGCGCAGCGACGACGGTGGCGTCAACTGGACGGCCACCAGCCTCGCGGCCGAACGCGTGCGCGCGCATCCGACCGTGGCCGACACGGTCTGGATCGGCCAGAGCCGGCAGGAAGGCACGTCCAACCTGCGGCGCAGCATCGATGCCGGCGTGAGCGCGGTGGATGTCGGCACCGGCCTTGCGCCGAACCCGAGCTATGGCTCGACCGTCGCGGTCTCCGAGATCGTGCTCCACCCGCAGTACCCGACGGTGCCGCGGGTCTATGTGGCCGCGATCGACGGCGGCCTGTACGTGTCTGACAACGACGGGGCGAGCTTCGCTACCGCCCAGCAGGGCCTGAGCTCGGTCAACGTGCGGGCGCTGGCCGTGCTGCCCAATCCGGCGTTCAGCGCGACCGCGAACCGGCGGATCTTCGCCGGCTATGGTGATGCCTTCCTGCCGGCCCTGCCCCTGCACTGGAGCGTCAACGGCGGTGCCGCGTGGAGCGGCCGCAGCAACGGCCTGCGTGCGCACCAGATCCGCAGCCTGGCGATCGATCCCACCACCGTTGGCAGCAGCGCGGCCAGCCTGGCCTCGACGGTGATCTATGCGGGCGGTCGCTCCTCGATGGCGCCGTCGCTGCGCAACGCCGGCCTGTACAAAAGCAGCGACGGCGGCGCGAGCTGGAGCGTCATCGATGCCGGCCTGCCGACCTCAGGCGTGCCGGCCTCGAGCTTCCTCGGCACGGTCAGGCAGATCACCCTCGATCCGCGCTCCTGCGCCGCGCCGCCGGTGTCGGGCCCCTGCATCAGCGGACCGCTGCAGACCCTGTACGCGACCAGCAACGGCTTCCAGGTGACGGTGGTCGACGTCGACGGCGTGCGTCGCCAGCAGCTCAGCCACCGCATCATCAAATCGAGCACGGCCGGTGCCGCCTGGGCCAATGCCGAGTCCGGCCTGCCGCTGCAGTACGGCCCGGTGCAGGGCACGCCGCCGGACCAGTTCCAGAACCTGCGCAGCTGGGCGGTGCCGGTGCCGCTGGTGCTGAATCCGCAGAACCCGCAGGTCGGCTACGCCGGCACCTTCCTCAGCACCACCGACGACATCACCGCGACGCCGCCGACGATCGCCAGCGGCGTCTTCAAGACCACCGACGGCGGCGCCACCTGGACGCATACCAGCCTGGGCCTGCCGACCTATGCAGGCAGCGCAGCGACCGCCTTCGACGTGCTGGCCCTGGCCATCCATCCGACCAGCCCCGACACCCTGTGGGCCACCGCGGTGAACCTGCGCGACAGCAGCGGCCCGCGCCAGGGCTATGTCTACAAGAGCACCAACGGCGGGCTCAGCTGGAGCAACAGTTCGACCGGCCTGAGCACCGATGTCGATATCCGCGCCCTGCTGGTGGATGCCGGCAACCCGGACGTGCTGTACGCCGCCGGCGCCGGCACCCTGGCCAACCCGGGTTCGGTGTTCAAGAGCGAGGACGGCGGGGCCAGCTGGCGCTCGCTCAGCGTCGGGCTGCCGGCCGACGCGGCGCTGGCCCTGCACATCGACCCCTTCAACCCGACGCTGCTCTATGCCGGCACCAATGCCGCGGTCTGGCAGATCGAGCAGGTGCCGGATGCCGATGGCGACGGGGCTCCCGACCAGACCGAGGGCAATGCGCCCAATGCCGGCGACGGCAACGGCGATGGCCAGGCCGATGCGCTGCAGGCCAATGTCGGCTCCTCGATCGTCCTGCTGGCCGGGCGCCAGGGTGAGGCCGCACAGCTGGTCGCGGGCTCCTTCACCGCCACTGTGGTCAGCGGCAGCGGCAGCGGCTGTCAGCGCCTGAACGATGTGCAGGGCGTGGTCGCCGCCCGCAACGGTCGCGACTGGCTGCCCGGCGGCGAAGGCCTGGGGCGCTTCTACGCCTACCCGCAGGACCTGGTGCGCTTCGAGCTGCGCGACTGCAGCCAGGCCGTGGTCGACATCCGCTTCCATGCCCCGGGCCTCGACTTCGGCGGCCCCGACTGGAGCCTGCGCATGTACGGCCCTTCGGTGCCGGGCGATGACGCGAGCATGGGTTGGCACGATCTCTCGATGCGCGCGCAGCGCGTCGATGCCCGCACCTGGCGCCTCAACCTGCAGGCCAACGCCTTCGGCAGCTACCGGCCCAGCGACAGTGCCATCCTGTTCGTCGGCGGCCCGGCCTTCTTCGCCACCGGCGTGTTCGGCAACGGCTTCGAGGCAGTGCCCTTGGGGCAACACTGATCAAGTCCATCCTGGCCTTGATCAGTCGTCGCGAGTCCGGCACAGGTCCGGACTCGCTTTCGCTGGATCAAGCACTTCCGTGCTCGCTCCGCGGGCGCGCCCTCCATGGCACGCGACAACGCTGAATTCTTCAGCGTTGTCTGAGGCGCAGGCGACGGTGGATGAAGCCGATGTCGCGAATGGCGCGGTGGCGCCGTAGCACGCCGGTGCGCTCTCTCAAGGAACAGCGATGAAGAACGGAAAACTCCTGGGCGGCTGTCTGATCGTGGCCCTGCTGGTGCTCGTTGCAGGCGCGGGTGCCGTGTACTGGATCGTGCTGCGGCCGCTGTGGCAGGGCGCCAGCGCGCTGGTCGACAGCGCGCAGCAGTGGCAGCAGGTCGCCCAGCTGGAGCAGCAGGTCAGCAAGCGAGAGGCCTTCCTCGAGCCCTCTGACGCGCGCCTGCAGCCGGCGCAAGTCGCCGCCTTCATCGCCGTGCAGCAGGCCATGGCCACCCAGCTGGGCGACCGCTGGCAGCAGCTCGAAGCCAAGTACGCCGAGCTCAAGGCCAGCCAGCAGCGCGACGGCCGCGAGCCGGGCGTGCAGGACATGTTCGTCGCCTATGCCGACCTCTCCGGCCTGATCGTCGAGGCCAAGCGCGCCCAGGTCGAAGCGCTCAATGCCCAGGGCCTGTCGCTGGACGAATACCGCTGGATCCGCGGCCAGGCCTTCGCCGCGCTGGGGCTCGCCGCGCAGGACACGGCCGCGCCCGCCATGGCGGGCACCGCGCTGGGGCACAACGCCGAGCTGCTGCGCCCGCATCGCGAGCTGCTGGTCAAGACCACCGCCAGCGCCTGGCTGGGGTTCTGAGCGTTTCCGAGCCCCGCTTGGCCGGTCAGCGGTACCTGCGGAAACCCGGATTCGTCATCCCCGCGGAGACGGAGATCCAGTGGTCTTGCAACTGGCGCGGGCCGGATCTCGGCCACGTCTCCGCCCCTGCGAGGACGGGCTCCGCGCGGGGGCGACGATTCACGTGGGCACACGTTCCACTACCAGAGACCCTCTCGGCCCCGCGTTGTGGATCAGGTGGTCTCAAAGAAACATCGGTTCGTCATCCCCGCGAAGGCGGGGATCCAGAGCTCTTGCGACTGAGGCCACCACTCTGGGCCCCGTCTCCGCCTTCGCAAGGACAGGCTCTGCGCCGGGGCGACGATCCACTGGCTCGTGAGCGTTCTGTTTCCTGGGAGCATCCTGGCCCCGCTGCATCGGTCAGGTGCTCCGGGGAACACCTGTCACCTGCCTTCTGCACACCCGACCGCGCTCGGCGGCTGCGATTCCGGTGGCAGGTCTGATCCCCGCCGGTGGCGGCATCGGGAATCGGTGGCCACGCGATGGGAGGTCCGTCGAACCGGGCGGCGGGCCTTTCGACCCTTCCGCCATGCAGGCGGGCTGACCCATACTCCAGCGTATTGCCGCTGGAGCCTGCCCCCGAATGCACAGCCACACCTATGCCGGCGCCTCCGGCCTGCGCCTTGCCGCCAGCGTTGGCGGACCGATGGAAGGCCAGCCGATCGTGCTGCTGCACGGCGGCGGCCAGACCCGCCACGCCTGGCGGCATGCCGCAGCCGATCTCGCCCGCGCCGGGCGTCGCGTCATCAGCCTCGATCTGCGCGGCCATGGGGACAGCGAATGGTCGCCCGAGGCCGACTACAGCTTCGACGCCTTCGCCGCCGACCTGCGCGCGGTGCTGGCGACGCTTGAAGAGCCCCCGGCTCTGGTCGGCGCCTCGCTCGGTGGCTTGACCGCGCTGCTGGTCGCGGGCGAAGACCCGCCGCTCGAGCTGCGCGCGCTGGTGCTGGTCGACGTGGTGCCACGGCTGGAGCGCGAGGGCGTGATGCAGATCGTGCGCTTCATGCTCGCGCACGCCGACGGCTTCGCCAGCCTCGACGAGGCGGCCGATGCGGTCGCCGCCTACCTGCCGCACCGCCCGCGCCCGGAGAGCACCGCCGGCCTGCGCAAGAACCTGCGCGAGGGTGAGGACGGCCGCCTGCGCTGGCACTGGGATCCGAAGCTGCTGCTGGGTGAGCGCGTGCCCGACCCCGAGCCGGCGATCGCGCGCTTCGAGGCGGCCTGCCGGCGCGTGCGCGTACCGACCCTGCTGGTGCGCGGTGCGCGCAGCGAGATGGTCACCGAAGCCGGTGTGCAGGATTTCCTGCGCCTGATCCCCGCCGCCGAGTTCGTCGACGTACGCGAGGCCGGCCACATGGTCGCCGGCGACGACAACGACGCCTTCAACGTGGCGGTGGAAGGGTTTCTGGCGAGGCTGCCGTGAGGGCATCCCGCGGCTGGACGCGCCCTAGGCCCGTCATAGGGTGGGCCCTGGCCCACCATGGACTCGACTCCTGCCTCGGTCTTGCTTCATCGCTTCGTGTTTGGAAGCGAAGAGCAAGCGCTTTCGGTCGGCCCTTCGGCTGGCCGCGCCCTGCAATCGCCATAGGGTGGGCCCCGGCCCACCATGAGCTCGACTCTCGCCTCGGTCTTGTTTCGTCGTTTCGCTGTTGGAAGCGAAGAGCAAGCGCTTTCGCTCAGCCCTTCGGCTGGCCGCGCCCTGCAATCGCCATAGGGTGGGCCCTGGCCCACCATGAGCTTCAGCCTCGCCTCGGCGTTGTCGTGTCGCTCTGTCGTTTGAAGCGAAGAGCAAGAGCTTTCGGTCAGCCCTGCGGGCTGCCCGAGTCACTTTCTCTTGCGTGGCCAAGAGAAAGTAACCAAAGAGAAGGCCACCCCTCGTCCGCGCCCTTCGCGCATCCGTGCGCGAAGGGTTCGCGTGAGTCGGTCGGGGTTTTCGGACAGGCCATCCCTGGCCTGTCGAAAACCTTGGCCGCATCCCTGCGGCCAACCCTGCGGGCGGATCGACCGCCTCCCGCCGCTTCCCAGGGGCCCCGTGAAGAGCGCGGGCTCCGGCCCGCAGGAGCCACAGCGCGCGAGTGCGTAGGTAGTCGTGCTGCGGCTGGAGCCCAAGCCCAAGCCCAAGCCCAAGCCCAAGCCCAGGCGACAGCCTCCCGCGCCCATCCGTAAACGAATCCCGCCACTCCCTCCCCACGCCACCGGAGCCCCCATGCCCCTTCCCGCCCTGCTTGAAAACCGCCTGCGCCTGCCCCTGGTCGGCTCGCCGATGTTCATCGTCTCCGGCCCGGAACTGGTGGCTGCGCAGTGCAAGGCCGGCATCGTCGGCAGCTTTCCCTCGCTCAACGCGCGGCCGCTGTCGCAGCTGGACGAATGGCTGGCGCAGCTCAGCGAGGACATCGGTGCGGCGCATGCAGCCTCGACGCCGGCCGATCCGGTGGCGCCGTTCGCGGTCAACCTGATCGTGCACGCGAGCAACAATCGCCTCGCCGAGGATTTGAAGCTGGTCGAGAAGTACCGCGTGCCGGTGGTGATCACCAGCCTGTCGCCACCGTCCGAGGTGGTCGCGGCGGTGCATGGCTACGGCGGCGTGGTCTTCCACGATGTGATCAGCCGCCGCCACGCCGAGAAGGCTGCCGCCCAGGGCGTGGACGGGCTGATCGCGGTCTGCGCCGGCGCTGGCGGCCATGCCGGGCCGCTGAGCCCCTTCGCCCTGGTGCGCGAGATCCGGCAGTTCTATCCGGGCACGATCCTGCTGTCGGGGGCGATGGCCTCGGGCGCGGACGTGCTGGCGGCACAGGCGATCGGCGCGGATCTCGCCTATCTCGGCACCCGCTTCATCGCCACGCCGGAGGCGCGCGCGGTCGACGACTACAAGCAGATGCTGGTCGACTGCCGCGCCGAGGACATCGTCTACAGCTCGCTGTTCACCGGGGTCAAGGGCAACTACCTGAAGCCCAGCATCACCCGCGCCGGCTTCGACGCCGACAATCTGCCCGAGGCCGACAAGTCGAAGATGGACTTCGGCTCCGGCGGCAACACCGACGCCAAGGCCTGGAAGGACATCTGGGGCGCGGGCCAGGGCGTGGGCAGCATCCACGCGGTGCAGCCGGTGCGTGAGCTGGTCCTGCAGATGCAGGCCGAGTACCGCGAGGCCGTCGCGCGGCTGGAGCGCATCCGCTTCCGCTGAGGCACCAGGACAGCCTGGCCCGACGCACTGCAGCATCTGGCCGCGGGCGGTCCCCTCCGGTATCGTGCCGGCGCATGAACTATGCCTCGGATTCGCCAGCGCGCGCGCGGCAGCGCGACCCCTGGCGCGCGCTGCGCTATGCGCTGCGCGTGCCGGTGCTGCTGCTGCATCTGCTGCTGTGCCTGCCGCTGACCGTGCTGCTGATCAATCCGATCACCCGGCGCATCGGCCGCGGCCGCGATCGCCTGGACTTCCGCGTGATCCGGCTGTGGTCCACCGGTCTGCTGCGGATCTTCGGTTTCCGCGTGCGCCAGGTCGGGCAGCCGCTGCCGGGCGGCGTACTGTTCGTCGCCAACCATGTCGCCTGGCTGGACATCACGCTGATGCACAGCCGCCATGTGGTCGGCTTCGTCGCCAAGGCCGAGATCAGCCGCTGGCCGTTGATCGGCTGGCTGGCCGGCCGCGCCGGCACCATCTACCACCACCGCGGCAACAACGAGTCCCTGCACGGCGTGATGCACCAGATGGTGAGCCGCCTGCAGTCCGGGCTTCCGGTCGGCGTGTTTCCCGAGGGCCGCACCACCGACGGCCTCAAGGTCCACACCTTCCACGCGCGGATCTTCCAGCCGGCGCTGGCGGCCAACGTGACCGTACAGCCGGTGGCGCTGCGCTACGGCGAGCGCGGCAGCGCCCAGGCCCTGGTGGCATTCCAGCCGGGCGAGAACTTCCTGCAGAACTTCCTGCGCGTGCTGGGCGACCCGCCGCGCGTCGCCGAAGTGCATTTCCTGGCCCCGATCGAGCCCAGTGAGGAGGGCCGGCGGCGCATGGCCGAGACCGCGCGCGCACGGATCGCCGAGGCGATGGACAGCTGATGCAGGCCGAGTTCCAGCCGCCGCGCCTGCTGCGCAACCCGCACCTGCAGTCGGTGCTGGCCAGCAGCCGGCTGCGCCGCTACGCCCTGCGCAGCCGCTCGCGGCTGGAACACGACGCCGACGTACGCGAGCTGCACTGTCCGGGCGGCGCCCGCCTGCAGGGCTACATGACCCGCCAGCAGGCTCTGCCCGAGAGCCGCGGCCTGGTCGTGCTGCTGCACGGCTGGGAAGGCAGCGCGCGATCGAACTACATCCTCGACACCGGCGGTGAGCTGCTGCCGCGCGGCTTCGACGTGTTCCGCCTCAACTTCCGCGACCACGGCGACACCCACCACCTGAACCCGGAGCTGTTCAGCTCGAACCGCATCGAGGAAGTGGTCGAGGCGGTGGCCCTGGTCCAGCGGCAGTACGCGCCGCGACGGCTGGCGGTGGCCGGTTTCTCGCTGGGCGGCAACTTCGCCCTGCGGGTGGCGCTGCGCGCGCCTGCGGCGGGCATCCGCCTCGACCACGCCGCGGCGGTCTGCCCGGTGGTCAGTCCTGCTGCCGGGCTGGCCGCGATCGAGCGCGGGCCGTGGTTCTACCACCACTACTTCATGCTGAAGTGGACGGCGTCGCTGAAGCGCAAGCAGCAGCTGTTCCCCGACCGCTACCGCTTCACTCCGGCCGAGCTGCGCAGCGGCATCCGCGTGCTCACCCGCATCCTGGTCGAGCGCCACACAGCGCTGGGCAGCCTTGAGGCCTACCTCGACAGCTATTCGATCGCCGAGGATCGCCTGGCGGCGCTGCAGGTCCCGGCCAGCATCCTGACCGCGGCCGACGACCCGGTGATTCCCGTCGAGGATTTCCACCGGCTGCAGCTGCCGGCGCGGGCGCGCCTGCAGATCGCTGGCCACGGTGGCCACTGCGGCTTCTTCGACGGTTTCGGCGCCCGCAGCCACGCCAGCCGCTGGGTGGCGGATCGTGTGCAGCAGGCCCTGGGCGACGAGGCCTGAAAGCGCCCCTCGGAGGCGGACTTCGGCGCCGTCCGGCGCACTGGTAGACTCGGCGGCTTTCGTCTTCCAGGCCCACCCCCATGCTGCAGCCGATCCAGGATGCCCTGATCCGCAATGACCACGACGCCGCCATCCGCCTCGCCCGCGAGGCTCTGGCCGGCATGCCGAGCAGCCCCGACCTGCTGCATCTGCTGGCGCTGGCCCTGCTGGGCAAGGGAAAACAGGAGGAGGGCGAGGACGCGCTGGCGCAGGCGATCGCGCTGGCGCCGCATCGCGGCGCCTTCCTGATCACGCGCGGCGAACTGGCTTTTGCGCGCGGCAAGTACGATTCCGCCCACGAAGACCTGAAGGCCGCGATCGAACAGGATCCGAACCTGCTCGCGGGCTATGTCGGCCTGGCCCGACTTGAGATGCTGCGCGGTGATCTCGACGCTGCGGAAGGTCGCGTCAAGTACGGCCGCCGCGTCGATCCTGAGCATCCCGCGCTGCTTCGCATCGAGGGCGAGATCGCGATGGCGCGAGGGGACTTGGATACCGCCCTTTCCGTGCTTGACCGCGCCGTCAGGCAGCAGCCCAACAACCCCGAGCTGCATTTCGACCTGGCCCTGGTCTTCCAGCGGCGCGGCCTGCCGGCGGTGGCGGCGCAGGCACTGCGCAACGCCCTGAAGTTGGCACCCCATATGCGCGTCGCTCAGCGCCTGCTGGTCACCGTGCTGCTGGATGCCAACGAACCCCAGGCCGCGCAGGAGCAGCTGCTGCAGATCCTGCAGCGCGAGCCGGGCGACGCCGGCGGCTGGACCCTGCTCAGCCGCATCGCCATGGGCCTGGGCAATATCGCCGGCTGTGAGCAGGCGCTGCTGCAGAGCCTCGCGCTGGAGCCCGAGCAGCCCGCGCTGCTGAACGCACTGATGGAACTCTGGGAGCGCGCCAACGCCCGCGATCGTGCGCGCGTCGGCCTGGATGCGCTGCTCCAGCAGCATGCGCAGTCGGTGTCGCTGTGGAACGCGCGGTTCAGCCTCGACGTGGCGCTTCCCGAGGGCGAGGCCGTGCTGAAGCGGTGGCGCGATGCGCAGCCGGGCAGTCTCGATGTCGAGGAAGCGACGGCCCAGCGCGCCAACCTGTTGGGGCGGCGCGACGAGGCCGAGGCCATCGCGCGCGCACTGCTGGAAAAGGACCCGCAGCGCGTCGGCGCCGAACTGGTGCTGGTCCGCGCCGAGCGCGAGCGCGATCCCGAGGCCGCGCTGGCGCGGCTTGCCGCCCTGGCGCAGCGTCCGCTCAACACCGGACTGCTGCGCGGCATCGCAAGCCTGCGCGGGATGCTGCTCGATCAGCTCGATCGTCCGGACGAGGCGTTTGCGGTGTGGTTGGGTGTGCACGGCGTTGAACCCGGGCAGTCGCCTTTGGGCCTGCCGCTGCCGGGCTTTCTGCCCGCCGGGCCCGAGCTGTCCGCCGACGCACCGCGCGGCGCCGAGGCGCGGTTGTTCTGGCTGCCTCCGGGCACGCCGGGTGGTGCGGTGCTGAACTGCATCGGCCCTCTGATGCCCTGTCTCGTTGACCGGTTCAACAGCAGCGAGCGAGCCGATGGCCTCGGCCCTCTGCGACCGCAGGCGGGTCACCATGGCGAACAGGGGGCCGAGCACCTGTGGCGCCAGCAGCTCGTCGGCCGCGGCATGCAGCCCGAACGGGTGATCGATGTGCTGCCGCATGTCGATGCGGAGATCCTGTCGGCGCTGCCTGAAGCCCGGCTGCTGGTGCTGATCGGCGATCCGCGCGACATGCTGCTGGGTTGGATCGCATTCGGCAGTCTGCACAACTACGCGATCGAGTCGCCTCGGCGCCTGGCCTCGTGGCTGGCCGAAGCGCTCTCGGTACTGCAGGCGCGCCTTCAGAACGCCCCCGCACTGACGCACGTCCTGCGCGTCGAGGATCTTGCCGCCAATGCCCAGCCAGCCTTGCTCGCGGCGGCCGGCTTCCTCGGCCTTGAGGGGGAGCCCGGCGACTACATGACGGCACGCGGCGAGCCCGGCACGGTGCTCGATCTGGCGCCGGGACGCTGGCGCCGCTATGCCGAGGGCGAACTGGCCGAGGCCTTCGCCCTGCTGGCGCCGGCGGCACAGGCGCTCGGCTACGCGCCCTGATCGATGACGATCGCGCGGCGGGGTTCGCAGAACAGCACCCGCCGCGGCGCTCCGGGCGTGGCCAGCACGGCCGTGAAGCCCGGTGCCGGCTGCAGCCGCAGGAAGCGCCAGTCCGCCGCGCAGCCGGCCTCGGCGGGCGCCAGCAGCACGCGCGGATCGATGGGGCTCGGGTCGACCTCGAACACCCAGGCATGCAGGCGATCGCGCAGGCCGCTGCCGGTGGCCTTGCAGGCGGCCTCCTTGGCCGTCCAGGCGTGCAGGAAGGCGAGCTCGCGCTGTGCCTCGGGCAGCGCCGCGAGCGCAGCGCTCTCGACGTCGGCGAAGTAGCGGCGGGCCAGGCGCAGCGCCGGCATCGCCCGATCGCTGCGCTCCACGTCGAGCCCCACCCGCAGGCCGCGCGCCACCGCCAGCAGGCAGCCGCCGACGGTGTCGCTCAGGTTGAACTGCAGGTCGGGCACACGCGCATTACGCAGGAAGGGCCGGCCGCGCGGCTCGCGGTCGAAGCGTAGGGCCGCCGGCGGCAGGCCGGCATAGGGCGCGAGCTGGGCGCGAAGATGCGCGTCCAGCCAGGCCCGACGGCCGCCGGGGCGGGGCTCCGGTGCGGGGCACCACAGCAGGTGCACATCGCCGGGCGCGAGTTCGGGGCAGTCGCTCATGGTCGGCAAGCATGCCACGGCCGTCCGCACCCCAACTTGCCGCGGCTGTCAAGCGTGGGCATAATGCGCGGCTCGCTGTGTCCCGCCGATCCGTCGGCCGGTGTTTCCGGGCTTGCGCAGTCGCCCCGAAAGCTCCGTTGGCCAGCGTCGTTGTCTCCCGACTGCGCGCGCCCGGCACATCCGTGTCGACGCGCGGGGCCGCTGCCGCCCTGGCCAAGGGCGGCCCCACAGCTACGATCGAGGTGCGCCATGGCACGTGTCTGCCAAGTGTCCGGAAAGGCCGTTCAGAGCGGCAACAATGTTTCCCACGCCAACAACCGAACCCGCCGCCGCTGGCTGCCGAACCTGCACGAGCGCCGGTTCTGGGTCCCCAGCGAGAAGCGCTGGGTCAAGCTGCGCGTTTCCACCCACGCCCTGCGCACCATCGACAAGAACGGCATCGAAGCCGTGATCGCCGAGCTGCGCGCCCGCGGCGAAAAGATCTAAGGAGCACACGTCATGGCATCCAAGCGCGACAAGATCCGCCTGATCTCTTCGGCCGGCACCGGTCACTTCTACACGACCGACAAGAACAAGAAGAACATGCCGACCAAGATGGAGATCAAGAAGTACGATCCCGTGGTCCGCAAGCACGTGATGTACAAGGAAGGCAAGATCAAGTAAGCCCGTCGAGCCCCGGCTCGACCGCTGCTGATCGACGACAAGGCCCGCTTTTGCGGGCCTTGTCTTTTTCGGGCCAATGCCTGTCAAGTCGGATCGGGCTATGGCGACGCCAGTCGCGTGCCGCTCCAAGCCCCTCAGCGATACCGCAGCCGGATGCCTTCGATGATCCGACCGTCGGCGGCGGTGGCGAAGAAATAGTCGTCGCCAAAGTTGCCCAAGGGGCCTATGAAGTAGCTGGAGGTGCCGACCGTCTCGCCACGGGTGCGAACGACGCAGAACACGCCAGGTCCGAGCTCCGCCAAGGCTTCAGCTGGAACAAACGGTACAGGCGTCCCTGCGGCGAAGCCTGCGCGGTCATTACAGAACACCGAGTAGTCGGTGATGATCTCGATGCTGCCCAAGGGGTACCAAGTGAAGTCGGCGATGACTGGCCTTCCAGCCGCTTCGCTCTGTCGGAACCCCGAGCTCCAGCGAACGCCCCCGGCGCGCACGACATCCCATATGTTCTGGTTGGTCGGGGTTACGTGGTCCCTGACAGTGATCATCCAAGGCGATCTGTTTCGGAAGGTTGCGTCGTCAGGCGCCCGAAACAATCCAAAATCCGAGTGCTCGGGCACCAGCTGCGCCATCTGGGTGCCGTACACCAGCGGCTGCACCCGGAACTCAGGCCCGCCGTCCAGCGAGTAGCTGATCAGATTGCGCTGCAGAACGGTCAGGCGCATGCGGTGCCGCACCTGCGGCGGCTGGTTGGGCCGGTGCGCGCAGTCGATGCAGCTGCCGCCGCTGAATTCCAGCAGGTCGGTTTCGACGGTCCAGTATTCACCCGGCTGTTCGGAGGGCTGCAGCGTACCGTTGAAGATGTACCAGGTGCGCGCACCCGTCTCGTCGAAGCCGTAGTAGGCGCCGGACAGAATCCCCCGCTGCATCTCGATGGTGAAGCCGGTGCCGGAGCGCTGCGGGTCGTACCAGAAGCCGGAGCGTGGATAGGGCCGCTCGGTTGAGATCGGACACCCTTCACAGGGCGGGATGCGGGGGCCTGTGTCGGCCACGGCTGGGGCGACCAGAGTTGTCAGAGCGGTAAGGATGATGGCGCGGAATAGCAGGTTCATGATGTTCTCCTGAAGTGGTTCACCGCCTTGGCGAGCCAAAAGCGGGACAGCACGCGGGCAAGGCGGTCGCTGACCGCCTTGCCCGCACCGATCACGGACAGCCGCTGTAGCCGAATCCAGAGATGGGTGAGCCGAAGCCGCTACAGCCTCCTGCATTGCAGGCTTGCCCACGCGGGTAGGTCGGAGTGCCAGTTCCGACATGCGCGAACGCGAAGATTGCGCTACCCGGAAGGTTCGCAATCGAAGACAACGCCGCCGGAGAACGACGATGACGCCGGGCTGAAAAGTAGCATGGCAGTGCAGTCATGTGAGATTGACATCGTCGGTGTCGGCAGATCCAAGACGCCACGACTCGCGCTCACGGGCGCAAAGCGCATGTGCATGGCGGGCCGTCTTCGCCCAATCCCGCAACCGGCGGGGGCTGTCGCACGGTTTTGGTTTCAACCAAGCGTCGGCCTTCTCGGCGGTCTCTGCCCGCTTGTCGAAACTCCCCCACCTTGGCTGCCTCGATCTTCATGAGTCCCGCGCGTGCAGCCCCAGCCGCTACACTTGCGCGCGTCCTCTATCCCATGTTCGAGCAGGCGCGCTGTGCCGGCGCCCTGAACCAGACGTCCGGAGATCCGCGTGAGCGAAGTGCAGACCCGCCCCGACCTCGAATCCGCCGGCGCTGCGCCCGTGCGCAGGCGCGGGCGCGGCGTGTGGGTGTTGGTCCTGCTGGTGCTGGCGGCGCTGGCTGCGGCGGGCGGCTATCTCTATTTCGAGCTGCAGCGCGCGCGCGGCCTGGCGGCCGAGGGCGAGGGCTGGCGCAGCGAGGCGGAAGCGCTGAACGCCCGATTGGTCGCGCTCGACCGTCAGCTCGCCGCACTCGATGGGGGCCGGCGTGGTCTGGATGAGCGCATCGCTGAAGTCGCCAGCAACCAGCGCGTGATCCGCCAGGAACTGCTCGGCATGGGCGAGCGCGCGGCGACCATCGAGGACGCGGTGGCGCGCCTGTCGGACCAGCGCCTGCGCGGCGAGACCGCGCTGAAGCTGAACGAAATCGAGGGTCTGCTGGTGCTGGCCGAGCAGCGTCTGCAGCTGGCGCGCGACCCCGAAGGCGCGCGCACCGCCCTGCGCCTGGCGGCGTCGGCCCTGGACACGCTCGAAGATCCCCTCTACGCCGGCCTGGCCCTGCCGCTGCGGGCGGAGCTGCAGCTGCTGCAGCAGCTGCCGGCGGACCCGCTGCCCGAGCTGCGCACCCGCCTCGGTGCGGCGCTGGCGGCAGCGCCCGCGCTGCCGCGCCGGCCGCTGGCGCAGGATGACGATACGACTGCATCCGCGGTCGGCGGACGTTTGCAGCAGGCCCTGTCCGAACTGATCACCGTGCGTCGCCGCGGCGACGCCGAGCAGACCCTGTCGGGCAGCGCGCGCGAAGCCGCACTCGAAGCCCTGCAGCTCGATTTGCGCTCGGCGCTGCTTGCCGCCGAAGCCCGCGATGCGCAAGGCGTGGCTGCGGCGCTGGCGCGCGTGCAGCCGCTGTTCGAGCGCCTGTTCGATCCGGCCGATGCGCGGGTCGCGGCGATCGCCGAGGGCCTGGCCGGCATCGATGCCGCAGCGCTGGCACCCGAGCTGCCCACGCTGGGCGCCAGCCTCGCCGAGCTGCGCGCGCTGCGCGGCAGTCGCCAGCGCCTGCCGGCGCAGCGCTTCGATGCCGAGGTGCCAGCACCGGGCTCTGCCGAGCAGGAGCCGTCCGCGTTGCCGGAGGCCGCACCCGTCGCAGCGCCCGAAGCCGAAGTCGAACCTGAGCCCGAGCCCGAAGTCAAGCTGCCCGAGCTGGAACGCGCCCGTGACGAAGGGGCGCGCGCATGAGGGGCTATCGCCTGCTGCTGTGGAGCCTGGCGCTCGCGGCGCTGGGCGCGCTGCTCTACGGCGTGCTCGCCGAGGATCCCGGCTACCTGCTGCTCGAGTGGCGCAGCTACAGCATCGAATCGACCGCGGTCGCCGCGCTTGCCCTGGTGCTCGCCGGCTGGCTGCTGCTGCGCGTGCTGATGGCGGTGCTGCTGTGGCCGCTGCGCGCCTGGCGCCGCCACGGCGAGCGCTCGGCGCGACGGCGGCTGGCCGACGGCCTGCGCGCGGCGCAGCGCGGCGAGCATGCGACCGCGCTGAAACTGCTCAATCGCGCCGCCCGCCGCGCGCGCTTCCGCGTGCCGGCGCTGGTGACTGCCGTCACCAGCGCCCGCGCCCTGGGCGACGAGGCCGCCGAGCAGCGCGCCCTGGCCAGCCTCGAAGCCGAGGATGCCGAGGCCGCGCGCCAGGCGCGCGCCGCCGCCCTGCTGGAGCAGGGCAACAGCGGCGCCGCCCTGGCCCTGCTGCAGGCTGCCGCCGAACCGCCCGCACCGGCCCTGCGCCTGCTGCGTATGCGCGCCGCGCTGGCCGAAGCCGAGGCCAGCGCCGCCTTGGCCGACCTGCGCGCGCTCAAGGCCGCGGGCGTCGGCCTGCCGGAGGCGCTCGAACTCGAGGTGCACTGCGCGCTGTTGCGCCATGCACCGGATCTGCAGGCCCTGCAGCTGCGCCTGGCCGAGCTGCCGCGCGCGCAGCGCAGCCAGGTTCCGATCGCGGCGGCTTTCAGCGCGCGCGCGCGCAGCTTCGACGCCGCGGCCCTTGCCGACGACGCCGTCGAGCAGGCCCTGCGCAAGCAGTGGGATGAGGCCCTGGTCGCCGACTACGGGCGTGCCGCTCAGGGCAACCAGCGCGAGCGCATCCGCACGGCCGAAGACTGGCTGCAGGCGCATCCCGACAGCGCCGCCCTGCAGCTGGCGCTGGGCCGGCTGTGCCGCATCGACGGCCTGTGGGGCAAGGCCGAGGCGCATCTGCTGCGCGCCAGCCAGGGCCGCTTCGCGGCCGAGGCCTGGGAAGAGTTGGCCCTGGCCCTGGTCGCGCAGGGCGAAGAGGCGCGCGCGCGCCAGGCCCTGCAGAACGCGCTGGCCGCGCAGCGCGGCCAGGCCGTCTCGGCGCTGGCGCCGCGGCCGCGCAGCCTGGCCTCTGCCGGCAGCGAAGCGATCGAGCGGCGCAGCACCATGGGCGTGCCCTTGCTGGCCGACGGCAGCGCCCCGGAAGCCGATTAGCCGCCATCGCAGGGGCCCACTGATCAGCGGCGACAACGGCGGGCACAACAGCGGCGACCACAACGACTGGCCACCCATCACTTGTCCACCACGACCGGCTGGGCGATTCTCGACGGCTTGCCCGGGGGGAGCCGGGCGTCCAACCGGGAACCCGCATGATCCGTACGTTGTTCGCGCGCCAGGCCAGCCTGGCGCTGGTCCTGCTGCTGCTGTTCGCCGTCCTGCCTGCCGCCGCCCAGACCGGCGCCGAGTCCGCCGACGGGCTGTGGCGCTGGAGCGAGGAGGCCGCCATCCAGCGCAGCAGCGAGCCGCGCCGCATCGTGCCGCAGCGCTACCGCACCGCCGCGCTCGATCTGCAGTCGCTGTCGGTGCTGCTGGCCGATGCCCCGCACGAGGACCAGGTCCAGGTGGAGAGCAGTGCGCGCGAGCTCAGCCTTCCGCGTCCGGACGGCAGCTTCGAGCGCTTCCGCATCGTCGAGTCGCCGATCATGGAGGCTGCGCTGGCGGCGAAGTATCCGGAGATCCGCACCTACCTCGGCCAGGGCATCGACGATCCCAGCGCCAGCCTGCGCTTCGACCTGAGCAAGCAGGGCTTCCGCGCCCAGGTCATCGGCTGGCGCGGCAGCTACTACATCGACCCCTACCAGCCGCGCGACACCGGCAACTACGTGGTCTATGCCAAGGCGGATGCGCCCGACGACGGCGAAGTGCTGCGCTGCGGCGTGACCGGCGAGGCCCTGCCCAAGGACCTGCCGAACTTCCAGCGAAAGGGCAGCCAGCCCAAGCTGAGCTCGGGCACGGTGCGCCGCACCTACCGGCTGGCGATGGCGGCCACCGGCGAGTACACCGCCTTCAACGGCGGCACCGTTGCCGATGGGCTCGCCGCGATCGTCACCACGATGAACCGGGTCAACGGCATCTACGAGCGCGAGCTGTCGGTGCGCATGATGCTGGTGGCGAACAACGATCTGATCGTCTACACCGATGGCGCGACCGACCCGTACACCAACAACAGCGGCTCGACCATGCTCGGCCAGAACGTCACCACGCTGAACACCGTGATCGGCGCGGCCAACTTCGATATCGGCCATGTGGTCAGCACCGGCGGCGGCGGCATCGCCGGGCTTGGCGTGGTCTGCGGAAGCGGCAAGGCGCGCGGCGTCACGGGTTCCGGCTCGCCGGTGGGCGACCCCTTCGACGTCGACTACGTCGCCCATGAGATCGGCCACCAGTTCCGCGGCAACCACACCTTCAACGGCTCCGGCGGCAGCTGTTCCGGCGGCAACCGCAATGGCACCACCGCCTACGAACCTGGCAGCGGCATCACCATCCAAGCCTATGCCGGCATCTGCGGTGCCGATAACCTGCAGCCGAACAGCGAGGACTACTTCCACCGGGTCAGCCTGAACGAGATGCTGCTCTTCACCACCGATGGCGGCGGTGCGAGCTGCGGCACCACCAATGCCACCGGCAACACCCCGCCGGTTGTGAATGTGCCGGCCGCTTTCACGATTCCCGCGCGCACGCCCTTCGAGCTGACCGCCAGCGGCAGCGATGCCAACGGCGACAGCCTGACCTGGCTGTGGGAGCAGTTCGACCTCGGCGCCGCCAACCCTGCGGGTTCGATCACCGATACCGGCTCCGGCCCGCTGTTCCGCTCGTTCGCGCCGACGCCCTCGCCCAGCCGCGTGTTCCCCAGCTGGCGCTACATCCTCAACAACGCCAATGTCGCGCCCGCCACCGCGCCGCTGCCGGGCACCAGCTCGCCGAGCTACCTCACTGCCGAGGTGCTGCCCAGCACCAACCGCACCCTGAACTTCCGTGTCACCGCGCGCGACAACCGCGCCGGCGGCGGTGGCACCAACGAGGCCAGCACGGCGGTGACGGTGGCGTCGGCGGCAGGCCCCTTCCTGGTCACCGCGCCCAACACCGCAGTGAGCTGGGCCGCCGGCAGCGCGCAGACGGTGACCTGGGATGTCGCCGGCACCACTGCCAACGGCATCAATGCCGCCAATGTGCGCATCACCCTGTCGCTGGACGGCGGCGCCAGTTGGCCGATCGAGCTGGCCGCCTCGACGCCCAATGACGGCAGCGAGAGCGTCGGCATTCCCGCCAACACGCCGGCCAGCACGCAGGCACGCCTGCGCGTGCAGGCGGTCGGCAACATCTTCTTCGACGTCAGCGACGCCAACTTCAGCATCACCGGCGCCAATACCCCGCCGGGCGTCAACGTCACCGCGGCGCTGAGCACCCGCCAGGGCAGCCCGACGGCGACCGCGAACGTTGCCACGGTCAGCGATACGCAGGATGCCGCCGGCAGCCTCGCCCTCGCCGTCAGCGGCGCACCGCCGGGGCTCGCGGCCAGCGTGCAGAACAACGCCGGCACGGTCGCCTTGTCGGCCACCGCCAGCTGCGAGCTGGTGGCACCCGGCGGCAACCGCGCCTATCCGCTGCAGCTCAGCGTGACCGACAGCGCCGGCGCCAGCACCGTGGCACAGGTGGTGGTCAACGTTTCGCGCAATCTGACGCCGACGCTGGGCACCTATGCCAACCAGACCCTGGCGCGCAATGCGTCGGCCACAGTCGCGCCCTCGGCGGCACCCGCCGACGGCAACGGCAATCTGCTGGGCGTGAGCGTCAGCCCGACCACGCTGGCGGGCGGCGGCAGCCTCAGCGTCGCCGCAAACGGCCAGGTGACGATCAACGTCGGCGCCAGCACGCCCTTCGCCACCTATCCGATCGAGGTCGAGGTGGCCGACAGCTGCGGCGCCGTCGAGCGTCGCCTCTTCGATCTGGTGGTCGACGGCGTGCCGCCGGAAGTACTGCTGGTGCAGAGCGGCGGCAGCACCGCGGTGACGGAAGCGGGCGGCAGCGACAGCTACACGGTGGCTTTGAGCCAGGCGCCGACCGCCAACGTCAGCTTCACAGCCACACCGGATGGCCAGCTGCAGCTGAGCCCGTCGACGCTGCAGTTCACGACCACGAACTGGGCCACGCCGCAGACCATTACCGTCAGCGCGGTCAACGACAGCGTGGTCGAAGGCCCGCACAGCGGCGTGATCACGCACGCGGTCAGCGGCGGCGGCTACAGCGGCGTCAGCGTGCCGCCGATCACGGTGAGCATTACCGACAACGACAGCGCCACCCTCAGCACCGCGCCGGCGCTGGTGGCCGAAGGCGACAGCGGCACCCGCCCGCTTACCTTCACCCTGCAGCTGAGCGGGCAGGTCGCGGGTGGATTCAGCGTCGCCTACAGCACCCGTGCAGACACCGCGACGGCGGGCGAGGACTTCGTCGCCGCCAGCGGCAGCGTGAGCTTCGACGCCAGCGTGAACCCCAGCCGCACGGTGACCGTGCAGGTGATCGGCGACACCGTCGCCGAAGCCGATGAGCGCTTCTTCCTCGATCTGTCCAGCAGCCAGGGTGGCCTGGTGCTCAGCCCGGTCTCTGCGATCGGTGAGATTGTCAACGACGACTTCATCGCCGACCTGGCGCTGCGCCTGTCGCGCCTGCCCGGCGTGGTCGCCGCGGGCCAGCCGATCAGCTATGTGGTCGACGTCGAGAACCGCAGCAGCGTGCTCGCCGTGCCGCAGGCCAACCTCGCCTTCACCCCGGCGGCGCAGCTGCAGGGACTGGCCTGGACCTGCACGGCCTCACCCGGCTCGAGCTGCTCCAGCGCGAGCGGGAGCGGCGCGCTGCCGACGCTGGCCCTGGCGGTCGGCGGCAGCGCCCGCGTGCAGCTCAATGCCACGGTGCTTGCCGGCACGGCGCTCGGCACGCGCTTTGTCAGCAGCGCTGCGGTCAGCCTGGCGGCGCCGTACACGGACCCCGAGGCCGGCAACAATACCGACAGCCTGCAGAGCGAGGTCGGCATCGACGACGTGTTCGCCGACGGCTTCGAGTAAGCCCCGACACACGCAGCAAACAGGAAGGGCAGGCCGCAGGGCCTGCCCTTCTTCATTGCGACGCGGCGATCACCAGCTGCCGACGTTGGGCATCGACACCCAGGGTTCGACCGGCGCCAGCGCCTCGCCCTTCTGCAGCAGCTCGACCGAAATCAGGTCCGGGCTGCGCACGAAGGCCATGCGCCCATCGCGCGGCGGACGGTTGATGGTGATGCCCTGCGCCTGCAGATGCGCGCAGGTGGCGTGGATGTCGTCGACGGCGAAGGCGAGGTGGCCGAAATTGCGCGCCGAGCCGTAGTCCTCGTTATCGTAGTTCCAGGTCAGCTCGATCTCGGCCTCGGGATTCTCCGGCGCGGCCAGGTAGACCAGGGTGAAGCGCCCCTGCGGATAGTCGCGGCGACGCGTCTCGACGAGGCCAAGCCCGTCGCACCAGAACTTCAGCGAGGCGTCCAGATCGCGGACGCGGACCATGGCGTGGAGATATTTCATGTTGAGCCGGGATTCGTTATTCGGGATTCGGGATTCGAGAGTAACCGCCATGCGGCAACGTAGAGGGCATCACTGCAAAATGCTAAGCCAGCCGCCCGGCAACAGACCACGGCACGCCCAAACGCTTCGGCTCTCACGAATCCCAAATCCCGAATCCCCAATCCCAGCTCAAAGAAACAAATCCGCCATCAGCGGATGCCCCGACTTCACCGCGTAGCCCTCGAAGTCCTTGACGCCGTGCTGGCGCAGCACGTCCTCGTCGATCAGGAACTGGCCGTTGAGCCGCGAGGCAGGCGTGCACAGCACCGCATGTGCCGCATCGGCGACGATCTCGGGCCGGCGGCAGCCGTCGTGGTCGACGCCGGGGATCATGCTCAGCGCGTCGGTCAGGATCACGGTCTTCGGCCACAGCGCATTCACCGCCACGCCCTGCGGGCCGAACTCGGCGGCCAGGCCGAGCGTGGCCAGGCTCATGCCGTACTTGGCCATGGTGTAGGCGGTATGCGGCGCGAACCAGCGCGGGTCCAGGTTGGGCGGCGGCGCCAGGGTCAGGATGTGCGGATTCGATGACTTCAACAGATGCGGCAGGCAGGCCTGGCTGCACAGGAAGGTGCCGCGCGCGTTGACGCCGTGCATCAGGTCGTAGCGCTTCATCGGCGTGTCCAGCGCACCGCGCAGCCAGATCGCGCTGGCGTTGTTGACCAGGATATCGATGCCGCCGAAGCGCTCGACCGTCGCCGCCACCGCCGTCTGCACCTCGTCCTCTTCGCGGATATCGCACTTCAGCGCCAGCGCCTGTCCACCGGCCGCAACCACGGCCTCGGCCGCGCTGTGGATGGTGCCCGGCAGCTTCGGATTGGGCACCGAGGACTTCGCCGCGATCACCACGTTCGCCCCATCGCGCGCCGCCCGCAGCGCGATCGCGAGCCCGATGCCGCGCGAGGCGCCGGTGATGAACAGGGTCTGGCCTTTGAGGGACATGGCTTGTGGGCTCCGTCGAACTTATGGGGGGCCTGGAGTGTAGGGCGTGCGCTGTGGGGTCGGCGTCGCCTTCGGGATTGGTGATTCGGGATTCGGGATTGGTCAGAGCGCGGCTCCAAAGCCTCCGGGACGCTCAAGGCAGGCTGGGCCATGCGCAGCGCGGCCCAACGTCGCAGCGTGGGCATTCGCCCGTCTGCACTGCGTCCTCGCCTGCTCTCCGCCACACTTGCGCCCATGCACCTCACCGTCCGCCAGCTGCAGCGCCGTTTCGGCGACACCCTCGTCCTCGATGGGCTGGATCTCGACCTCGCGCCCGGCGAGTGCGTGGCCCTGGTGGGCCGCAGCGGGGCGGGCAAGTCGACCCTGCTGCATCTGGTGGCCGGCATCGATCGCGCCGACGGCGGCGAGATCCGCTTCGACGACACGCGGCTCGACGCGCTGGATGAAGCCGAGCGCACGCGCTTCCGGCGGCGGCATCTGGGGCTGGTGTTCCAGAGCTGGAACCTGGTGCCCAGCCTGTCGGCGCTGGACAACCTCTGCCTGCCGCTGGAGTTGGTCGGCATTGGCGGCAGCGAGGCCAAGCGGCGCGCGCAAGCGCTGCTCGATCAGCTCGGTCTGAGTGAGCTGGCGAAGCGCTTTCCGGATGAACTCTCCGGCGGCCAGCAGCAGCGCGTGGCGGTGGCGCGGGCACTGGTGCACGGGCCCTCGGTGCTGCTGGCCGACGAGCCCACCGGCAGCCTCGATGCCGAGAGCGCGGCGGCGGTGATGCGGCTATTGATCGGCGCCTGTCGCGAGGCCGGCGCCAGCCTGCTGCTGGTGACCCACGCCGCCGAGGTCATGGGCCAGGCCGATCGCCTGCTGCGCATGCAGGACGGCCGCCTGGTGCCGGCCTGAGGCGATGACGCAGCGACTCGCACTCACGCTGTGGAACGCGCACCGGCGCGCGCCGGGTCAGGCGCTGTTGATGCTGCTGGGGCTGGCGCTCAGCGTGGCGGTGGTAGTGGCGATCGATCTCGCGGTCGACTCCGCGCGCGGGGCCTTTCTCGAATCGCGGCGCGCGCTGTCGGGCGCAGCCACGCACCAGATCACCGCCGACGGCGGCGAGGTGCCGATGCGTCTCCTGGCCGAACTGCGTGCGCAGGGGCTGTGGCGCAGCGCGCCGCTGATCGAGCGCGAGGTGCTGCATGCAGGCAGCGGCGCGCGACTGCGCCTGCTCGGCATCGAGCCCTTGAGCGAAGCCGCGCTGCGGCCGTGGCTGGCGGGCGGCGTGGGGGGGCGTGGTGATGCGACGACCGAATCGCTCGCCCCGGCCCCCATCGACCCCGGTTCGCTGATCGGCCGCAGCGATGTCGTGCTGCTGTCGCAGCGGCTGGCGACACGCCTGCAGCTCGCGCCCGGCGACAGGCTTGCGCTCAGCGTCGACGGCCGCCGCGAGGCGCTGCGCGTGCTCGCCCTGCTGTCCGACGACAGCCTGCCGGGCGGCAGCGGCGACTGGCTGCTGGCCGACATCGCTGCCGCGCAGGCGATGACCGGCCTTGAAGGCTTCACCCGCATCGATCTGATCGCGGACGAAGCCCGCGCCGCCGAGCTCGCGCAGTCGCTGCCGCTGGGCCTGCGTCTCGTCGCCACCACCGAACAGGACAGCCAGCTCGCGGCGATGAGCGGCGCCTTCGAGATCAACCTGAAGGCGCTGAGCCTGCTGGCCCTGCTGGTCGGCGTGTTCGTGGTGTTCCAGACCCTGAGCTTTCTCGCCCTGCAGCGGCGTCGCCTGATCGGTCTGCTGCGCGCGCTGGGCGTGTCGAACCGTGAGCTCGGCGCGCTGATGCTCGGCGAGGCGGCGCTGGTCGGCGTGCTGGCCGCGGGCACCGGCATCGCGCTCGGCATCGCGCTAGGCAGCGTGCTGCTGCAGGGCCTGGCGCGCAGCTACGGCGAGCTGTTCTACCGGGTTGAAGTCAGCGCGCTCAGCCTGTCGCCGCTGCTGCTGGGCAAGGCCGCGCTGCTGGCCATCGCGGGTGCCCTCGTCGCCGTGCTGCTGCCGCTGCGCGATGCGCTGGGCGTGCCGGTGCTGGACGCGCTGGGTCGCGACAGCGCTGGCTTGCGCGCGCCCGAGCAACGGCTGCGCGCCCTGCTGCTGCCGGCGGTCACGCTGTTCGCGACGGGACTCGCGCTGATCCTCTACGGCCCGCAGGGATTGTTCTGGGGCTTCGCGGGTTTGTTCGCCTGCCTGATCGCAGCCCTGGGCCTGATCCCGTGGGCGGCTGGCCATGCGCTGGGCGCGCTGGAAGCGGTCATGCGCGAAGCGCCTGTGCGCTGGCGCTGGCTGATCGCCGGCACCCGCCGCACGCTGGGCCGCACCGGTATCGCGCTGGCCGCGCTGGCGCTGGCCATCGCCACCGTGGTCGGCATGAGCAGCATGATCCACAGCTTTCGCGAAGCGCTGAGCGTGTGGATCGACCGCAGCCTGCAGGCGCAGGTCTACCTCTCGGCCGGTGGCCGCAGCGCGCTGCCAGACGGACTGGTGGAAGCCGCTGAAGCACTGGAGGGCGTCGAGGGCCTTGGCCTCAACCGCCGCAGCCAGCGCTTGCCCGAGTCCGGCCCCGTGGAAGTCGTGGGCCTGCAGCTGCCCGCGCAGGGCCGCAGCGGCTTCGAACTGATCGCCGGCGCTGAAGACCCGCAGCTCTGGTCGCGCTTCGCGGCCGGCGAGGCCCTGATCAGCGAGCCGCTGTCGCAGCGCCTGAAGCTCGCTGTCGGCGATGCGTTCCGGATGCCCACGCCGCAGGGCCAGGCCGATCTGCGCGTCGCCGCCATCTACCGCGACTACAGCAGCCCGCAGGGCGTGCTGACCCTGGACCTCGCGCGCTACCAGCAGCTGTTCGGTGATCGCGCGGTGGGCGCTTTGGCTCTGTACGCGCCGGTGAGCGAAGCGGCGCGACTCAAGGCTGAACTCGAAGCCCTGATCGCCACGCGCTTCGCCGAGCACGCCGGCCTGCAGGTGGTCACCGCCGGCGAGATCCGCGCGATCAGCCTGGAGGTGTTCGCGCGCACCTTCGCGACCACCGACGTGCTGCGTCTGCTGGCGGGCCTGATCGCCGTGGTCGCGGTGCTGGGCGCGCTGTCGGCGCTGGCGATCGAGCGCAGCCGCGAGTTCGCCCTGCTGCGCGCGCTGGGCCTGACGCCGGTCGAACTCTCGCGCCTGCAGCGCGTGCAGGGCGGCGTGCTCGGCCTGATCGCCGGTCTGGCTGCCTTGCCGCTGGGCCTCGGCCTCGCCGTGCTGCTGATCGAAGTGATCAACCGCCGCAGCTTCGGCTGGAGCATGCAGCTCGATCTGCCCTGGGCGCAGATCGCCAGCGCCATCGTGATCTCGACCCTGGCCGCGGTGCTCGCTGCCTGGTGGCCGGCGCGACGCAGCGCGGGCGCGGACCTGAGTCGACAGCTGCGGGGGGCAGGGGCATGACTGTTCAAAGGCGCTCCATGCCGCGCAGCGGCGCGGATGTTGTCGAGAAAGTCCCGGATCGTCGTGCCCGCGAAGGCGGGCACCCAGCGTGGAACTGGGCCCCCGCCTGCGCGGGGGCGACGGCAACGGCACGCAAGGCGGGAACTCTGCTTGGCGAGAGGAGCGCGTGGTTGCCACCGCCTGCGTGGGTGCGAATCGCAGGCTTCGCGCTGGCGCTGCTGCTCGCTGGCTGCGGCCTCGATCAGGCCCCGCTCGATGCAGCAAACGCGCGCTCTGACGTGCAGCGCTCCGGGCGTTCGCCTGTGGCGGCTGCAAGCAGCGAGCAAACCACCACCCCGGCACCACTCGCCCGAACCCTGCAGCTCGGCGAGGACACCGCAGGCTTCGACACCGTCACGCCGCGCGCGCTCGGCTTCCCCGCCGACCACGGCGCGCATCCGCGGCATCGCATCGAGTGGTGGTACCTCACCGCGCGGCTTGAAGACGCGCAGGGCCGGCGCTTCGGCGCGCAGTGGGCGCTGTTCCGCTTCGCGCTGCGCCCGGAAGACGCAGCCACGCGCGCCGACTTCGCGGGCGGGCAGGTCTACATGCTGCACGCGGCGGTGAGTGATCTCGACGGCGGAGGCTTCCGCCACGTCGAGCGCTTCGCCCGCGGTGCTGCGGGGTTGGCGGGCGTGCAGACTTCGCCCTGGCGCGGCTGGCTAGGCGACTGCGTGGGCGCGTCTTCAGACCCGCAGCAGTTGCTGCCGCTGACGCTTGACTGCGGCGGCGAGGATTTCCGTTACCGGCTGGAACTGGCGCAATCGGGCCCAAGAGTGCTGCACGGCGAGGGCGGCTACAGCGCGAAGTCGGACCTGCCGGGTGCCGCCTCGTACTACTACGCCTATCCGTTTCTCGACGCGCGCGGCGAGATCGAGATGGACGGCGAGACGCATGCGGTGCAGGGCGGCGCCTGGTACGACCACGAGTGGACCTCCAGCCTGCTCGGCGAAGACCAGGTCGGCTGGGACTGGTTCTCGCTGCGCTTCGATTCGGGTGAGGCCCTGATGCTGTTCCACATCCGCGATCGTTCCGGCGACGTTGTTTCCAGTCGCGGCAGCTTCATCCACACCGACGGCCGGGTGGAGCCGTTTGCCGATGGCATGGTGGAAGCCAACGCACAGCGCCAGTGGCTCAGCCCCAAAACCGGCGTGCGCTATCCGCTGGGCTGGCGGCTGCGCTCGACGCGCTTCGACTTCGATCTCGAAGTCGACAGCGTGCAGGACGCGCAGGAACTCGACACCACGGTGCGCTACTGGGAAGGCGCGATCGATGCGCGCGGGCGCCTGGGCGGGCGCGAGGCGCAGGCCGAGGGCTATCTGGAGCTGACCGGCTACGGCGAGTGATTGGCGCCGGCGGCATCGCGACCGCCGGCCACGAGGCCCGCATAGGGTGGGCCCTGGCCCACCGAGGTATCGAGCTCGCTCGGGTGAAGCCGCGTCCGCGCATATCGCCTTGCGCCTCATCGGTGAAGAGGACCGGGGCCAGTGTTCGGCTCATGGTGGGCCAGGGCCCACCCTATGAGCGATTGCCGCTATCGAGGCTTCGATCAGCTCATGGTGGGCCAGGGCCCACCCTATGCGCGATTGCCGTTATCGAGGCTTCGATCAGCCATGCGCGATCCGCGGTGCGCGCCCCGGAAAACGCGTGGCGCATTGACCTGGGCAGAGCCCGCAGCCCCAGTCCTCAACCCGATGCCGGCAGTGCGCAGCTCTGCAGGGGCTCGGCGCTCGCCTGCGCCCAGGCCTCGGCTGCCACCGGTGCGGGTGTCTGCGGGAACGCGATATGTGCGACCACATTCTTGCGTGCGCTCTCGCGGATATTGGTCATGCCCTCGAAGCGCAGCAGCCACTGGTCGGAATCGCGGTAGATCACGTCGATGGCCGGCGCGAACAGCCCGAACACCCCGCTCAGCGACAGGCGCATCCGGCTGGCGGCCTCGCCCTCGATCTCAAGCGCCTCGACCTTGCTCAGCCGGAAGCCGTAGCTGCGCGCCCGCGAGGGCACGAGGAAGTCGATGGGCACGCTCTCGCCGGCCTGCAGCTGCGCCCAGTGCTGGCGCACGAAGGGCTCGAAGCCGGCGTCGGCGACGATCGACTCGACCTCGTCCAGCGGCGTCTGCTGCGCGCGCTCGCCGGCGCCGCCGAACACGATCCAGGCCTCACCCTCGCGGCGCAGGCCCTCGCGGTAGTCGAGCCGTGCGTCGACCAGGTCGAAGGCCGGCGCGAAGGGTTGGGCGCCGTAGTCGACCTGCTTGCGCGCGAACGGCGTGCCGTCGGCGCAGCGGTACAGCACGAGGCGCTCCACCGGCTGCCCGGCCTGTTCGCGCAGCAGGTGCTCTTCGACGTAGATCAGCGCGCCGCTGTCGGGCGACCGCGCTTCGCCGGAGTAGCCAAGCAGACGCGCGCCCTCTCCCGGTTCGGGCACGGCGGCATGGGCGACGGCGAGCGAGGCGCTCACGCCTAGGGCAAGCAGGGCAGGGCGCGACAGACGAAGCAGAGGGCGGCTGGGGTTTGGCATAGACGCATGCTCGGTGAGGACGATGTAAGCCGGTGTGCAGGCCGCGTGCGCACCGCGTCAAGGCGCGCACGCGGCCCGATCGCCTTACGCTGCCCGCAGCGTCGCCATGTCGATGACGAAGCGATAGCGCACGTCGTTCTTCAGCAGGCGTTCCCAGGCCTGGTTGATGTCGGCCATGGCGACCGTCTCGATGTCGGCCAGCACGCCGTGCTGCGCACAGAAGTCGAGCATCTCCTGGGTCTCGGCGATGCCGCCGATCAGCGAGCCGGCCAGCCGGCGACGGCGGCCGATGATGGCAAAGGGCTGCACCGGCAGGGCTTCCTCGGGCACGCCGACCAGCACCAGGGTGCCGTCGGTGCGCAGCAGGTTGAGGCCGGCGTTCAAATCGTGCACCGCCGACACGGTGTCGAGGATCAGGTCGAAGCGTCCTGCCGCGGCCTTCATCGCCTTGGCGTCGGTGCTGACCAGGAAATCGTGCGCGCCCAGCTCGGCGGCGTCCGCGCGCTTGCGCTCGGAGGTCGAGATCACCGTGACCTCGGCACCCATCGCGCGGGCGATGCGCACGCCGACGTGGCCCAAGCCACCCAGGCCCATGACTGCGACCTTCTTGCCGGGGCCGGCGCCGAATCGCTTCAGCGGCGAGTAGGTGGTGATGCCCGCGCACAGCAGGGGCGCGGCGCGATCGAGCGGCAGGGCCTCGGGCACGCGCACCACGAAGGCCTGATCGACCGTGATGCGCTGGCTGTAGCCGCCGAAGGTCATCGTCTTGCGGTCGCGCTCGAAGCCGTTGTACGTCATCGTGGGAGCGCTATCGCAGAACTGCTCCTCGCCGGCCGCGCACTGCTCGCACGTGCGGCAGGAGTCGACCATGCAGCCGACGCCGACGCGGTCACCGACCTTGTACGTGTCGACCTTGGCGCCGACCGCGCTGACATGGCCGACGATCTCGTGACCCGGCACCATCGGAAACAGCGCCGGCCCCCAGTCCTCACGCGCCTGATGCAGGTCGGAATGGCAAACCCCGCAGTAGGCGATCTCGATCAGCACATCGGTCGGCCCGACTTCGCGACGCTCGAGCTTGAAGGGCGCCAACGGGGCTTTGGCGGAGGGGGCGGCGTAGGAGAGGGTGGGGTGGGGCATGGATGTGTTCCAGTGGAGGGATCGGGCGATGCTAATTCACCGACTGCAGTCGCGGCGTCGGTGCCTCATTTCAGCTGCACACCCGCAGCGAGCCGTTCGGAGTTGTCTACTCTCGCCGGCCGCGGTCGAAGGGCTGGCTTGAGCCCCTCTCCCAGCGGAGCGGTTCGGCGCCGCTCAGCGGCGGCCGGTAGCAGCCAGTGGCGCCGAGAGCCCGAGCGAAGCGAAGGCCAAGGAGTTGGGGAGAGGGCCGGGCGAAGCCATTGCTCCACAACGCGTTGACCCTAGTTCCCCGCTTTCTGCCTCCGTCTGGATCAAGACAAAGAGCGCAGGCTATCGATCAGCCGTTACCCCCGAGGCTCCCTGCCAACCCCATAGGGTGGGCCCTGGCCCACCATGAGCTGCACGCTCGCCTCGGTTTCGCTTCGTCGCGCTGTTGCTGGAAGCGAAGAGCAAGAGCTTTCGGTCCGTCCTTCGGCCGGCCCGATCTCGCGGTCTTCATAGGGTGGGCCCTGGCCCACCATGAGCTCGACGCTCGCCCCGGTTTCGCTCTATCGCTTGAAGCGAAGCGAAGAGCAAGAGCTTTCGGTCCGTCCTTCGGCCGGCCCGAGTCCCTCACTTTGCGTGGCCAAAGAAAAGGAACCAAAAGAAAGGCCACCCCTCGTCCGCGCCCTTCGCGCATCCGTGCGCGAAGGGTTCGCGTGAGTCGGTCGGGGTTTTCGGACAGGCCATCCCTGGCCTGTCGAAAACCTTGGCCGCATCCCTGCGGCCAACCCTGCGGGCGATTCGACCGCCTCCCGCCGCTCCCCAGGGGCCCCGTTCAAGAGCGCGGGCTCCTGCTCGCAAAAGCAAAAGCAACAGCAACAGCAACAGCAACAGCGACGTGATTGCGAGCTCTCTGGTTCAGAACGAGCTTCGGAACCTCACCTCGCTGCCGGACGCAACAGAGTGTCTGCGCCATGCCCGGTGTCATCCGCGCCCTCCGTTGAGCGGTGCTGGCAGCGTTCCGAATGGGCTTCGACCGGGCCAGTCGGCATTCGAATTGGGCGTGCTGGGGTGCCGCCCCACTGGCGCCAGCGGGCCTGCCGCGGTGATGATTCCCGCGCCCTGCCTTGCGCGAGTCCGACTGCATGAAACGTCTCTTGTCCTTCGCGCTGCTCACCCTGTCCCCGGTCGCCATCGCCCAGGAATTCAGCCTCGACCGCATCGTGGTGACGGGATCGCGGATCGACACCTATGGGCTGCCGGCGGTGAACATCGAGCGCCCAGCCGATTTTCTTGCGCAGAGCGTCCGCATCGTCAACGACAGCCGCGCGCCGGAGCTTCGCCGGCAGGAGATCCTCGCCACTCTCAAGCAGCTCCACGTCAACGCGCGCAGGCTGGGCGGCGTCGAACTTTCGATGGGCGATGAGTACCTCAACGCCCTGCGCCTCGACGATGAGGCACTCGAACTGCAGACCGACGACAAGCGCGCGGACACCAGCTATCTCGACCTCTACATCGAGCGTCGATTCGATCCGCAGCGTCCTGCCGTCGATCAGATCCGCGAGCTGCGCGAATTCATCCGCGATGCAAGGATGGACGGTCGCAGCATGCTGGAGCCGAAGGGCGAGATCGCGCTCAGCCTCGTCAAGCCCGAGCGCTATCGTGCGGAGATCCTCGCCGCCATCGCCGATGAACTGCAGCGCATTCGCGGCCAGTTCCCGGCCAGCTGCACGCTGACCGTCCACGGACTCGCGGGGCGCGTGCAGTGGATGCGGATCGGAACCGCCCAGCTCGCGCTCTACATCGAGCATGAGATCGCGATGGCGGGCTGCGCTGACCGCTAGCAGCGACAGCAGTCTGCGGCGGGCGTGATGCCCCCGCTTCGGAAGAGGCGCCAGCCACGTCATCGGGATCCTTACCCGCGGGAGGGCCGCAACCGGGGTGCCCGAAAGGTGACTCGGGCGGCCCGCAGGCTTGATCGAATTCGCTTGTTCGTGGCTCCGAGCCTCAGCGCGATCAGGCAGCACCGAGGCGAGGGTGGAGCTCATGGTGGGCCAGGGCCCACCCTATGAAAGCGTAGAGCGCGTCGCGCCGCAGGGCTGGACGAGAGCTAGCGAATCTCGCCTGCGGAGATCGAGCGGAATCGATGCGGGACCGTGGCGAGTGTCGAGCGCATGGTGGGCCAGGGCCCACCCTATGGGCATCGCGAGGATGTCCGGTCGGGGCGTGCCTCGTGCGTCACGGTGCCGATGCCTCGCCGTTGCGCTGCTCGCGCCTGTGTCACCGCCCGCCCCACGTCCGGCCCGCCCTGCCGACCGTTCCCCACGGTGTGAAACCGCTGATCACATTTTTCCGGCAGCCGCGTCTGGCCCCGTGCACGCTCACTGTGCACACCTATCCGGGGAGACCACCATGACCGCTTCGCGCAACCTGCCTTCCGCTCTGCTCGACACCTATCTCGCGCCCTCCCAGGCGTTTGCCGCACTGCGCGAGCGTCCGGCCTGGGCCTGGGCCGCGCTGGCGCTGGTGATCGCCGCTAGCGTGGCCAGCATCTACACCCTGTATGCAGGCATGAGCCCCGAGTGGATCGTCGAGCAGCAGATTGCTGCCATGCCTGACATGCCGGCGGACCAGCTGGCGGCGGCCCGTGCCCAGATCGCCGCAGTCGCGCCCTACAGCGCACATATTGGCTCGATTGTGATCGCGCTGATGATGCCGGTGGTCTGCCTGGTGTTCGGCTTCGCCTACTTCCTCGGCGAGCGCATGCTGAGCCGCGAGCGCAACAGCTTCGGCCGCTGGTTTGCCGCTGCGGCCTTCGGCCAGCTGCCGATGGTGATCAATGCGCTGGGTCTGATCGCGCTGGTGCTGGTGCGCGGCGGTGGCAACCTGCCGCTGGATCTGGGCAACTACGCCAGCCTCAACAACCTGGTGTTCGGCATCCCCAACGGCGAGAGCGGCTACGCGCTGGCGAGCTTCGCCAATCTGTTCTACCTGTGGAGCATCTTCCTGGTCGCCGTCGCCGCCCGCGTCTGGAGCGGTCTGGGCTGGGGCAAGGCCCTGCTGCTGGCGGCGCTGCCCAGCCTGCTCATCTACCTGCCGTGGCTGGCCATCGTTCTGGCCCAGGGTTGACCCTCATGCGCAAGCCTCTGATCGCACTCGCCATCGTCGCCGGCCTCGGTGTGCTGCTCTGGGCCGGCTCGCGCGGCGGCCAGCAGTCGCCGCAGGTCGACGTCGCCACGGTCGAGCGCGGTGCCTTGAACGACACCGCGCTGGCCTCCGGCAACCTGGTCTACGAGACCCAGATCCAGCTGCGCTCGGAAGTCACCGGCCGCGTCGCCGAGGTGCTGGTCGAGGAAGGCCAGCGCGTGCAGCGCGGCGATCTGCTGATGCGGCTCGACCAGGAAGCCTTCCAGGCCGATCTGGATGCCGCCGATGCCGGCGTGCGCGCGGCCGAAATCGAGATCCGCTCGCGCCGCGCGCGGCTGGCCGACCTGTCGCGCCAGCTGGAGCGCCAGCGCACCCTGCGCGAGCGCGGCCTGGTCGGCCAGGATGGCTTCGAGCAGCTGCAGAGCCAGCACGAGATCGCGCGCATCGCGGTCGAGGCCGGCGAGCAGACCCTGGCGCAGGCACAGGCCCAGCGCGAGCTGTCGCGCGACCGCCTGCAGCGCACCCTGTTCACCGCGCCGATCGACGGCGTGATGATCTCGGTCGACATCAAGCCGGGTGAGACGGTCATCGCCGGCACCACCAATATCGTCGGCTCCGACCTGATGGTGCTGGCCGATCCGTCCGTGCTGCTGGCCGAGCTGCGGGTGGACGAGGCCGACATCGCGCGCATCCGTCTGGGCCAGCCGGTGCAGGTGTTCGCCGCGGCGCACCCGAACACCCCGCTTGCCGGCACCGTCGTGCAGATCGGCACCTCGGCGCGCGCGCAGGGCGTCAGCCAGAGCCTGAGCTTCAAGGTGCAGGTGCAGATCGCGGCCACCGAGTTGGTGCTGCACCCGGGCATGAGCTGCCGCGCCGAGATCGAGACCGCGCAGGGCGAGCCGGGCCTCAATGTGCCGGTGGCGGCGGTGCGCAAGGACGGTGAGCAGCACTACGTCTGGCGCGTGGGCAGCGAGCTCGTCGCCGAGCGCGTCGATGTCGAGGTCGGCATGGCCAACGACTTCTCGCAGGAAGTGCGCGGCGGGCTGCAGGAAGGCGACCGCGTGGTCACCGGCCCGGGGCGCGTGCTGGCAACCCTGGCCGCGGGCCAGAGCCTGCGCCTGCGTGAGCCTTCCACATCGGATTCGGCTGCCGACAAGGACGCCGACGAATGAGCGCGCAGCCGCTGCCAAGCGCCAGCGAGGTGATCCGCCTCGAAGGCGTGCGCAAGCGCTACCGCATGGGCGAGAGCGAGTTCATGGCGCTGGACGGCATCGATGTCGCCATCGAAGCCAATGAGTACGTCGCCATCGTCGGCCCCTCGGGCTCGGGCAAGTCGACCCTGATGAACATCCTCGGCTGCCTGGACGTGCCCAGCGAGGGCCGCTACCTGCTGCGCGGGCGCGACGTCGCGAAGATGGACGAGACCGAGCTGGCGCACGAGCGCAATCGCTCGGTGGGCTTCATCTTCCAGAGCTTCAACCTGCTGCCGCGGGCGTCGGCGCTGGCCAACGTGATGCAGCCGCTGGTCTATCGGGTGATGTCGCGCGGCGAGCGTCGCGAGCGTGCGCTGCATGCGCTGGAGCGGGTCGGACTCGCTCAGCGCGTGAACCATCTGCCCAACCAGCTCTCCGGCGGCCAGCGCCAGCGCGTGGCGATCGCCCGTGCGCTGGTGACCGAGCCGACCATCCTGCTGGGCGACGAGCCCACCGGCAACCTCGACAGCCGCACCACGGTGGAGATCATGGCCCTGTTCGATGCCCTGCATGCGGAAGGCCACACCATCCTGCTGGTGACCCACGAGCAGGAGATCGCCGACCACTGCCGGCGCAGCCTGCGTCTGGTCGACGGCCGCGTCGTCGAGGACCGCCGCCAGAGCGGACGCGCGGGGGTGGCCCATGGCGCGCACTGAGAAGGCTCGCGGCGCGCCCGCGGTGATCGAATCCGGTCTCGGCCACGCCGTGCTGGAGGGCAGCTTCGCGGCGATCGCGGCGATCCGCGCCAATGCCCTGCGCAGCGCGCTGACCGCGCTCGGCATCATCATCGGCGTGGCCGCGGTCATCGCCGTGGTGGCAGTGATGCAGGGCCTGTCCAGCTCGGTCACCAAGCAGCTCGACGACCTCGCCTCGGACATGGTCATCGTCAGCGCCTACACGCCGCGCCAGCAGGCCATGCTGGGCCTGCGCAACACGCTGTCGAGCGAGGACTTCCTGGCCGTGCGCGAGCGCGTGCGCGAGGTCGAGGACATGACCGCGGTGACCCAGCCGATCGGCTTGGGCGGGCAGATCCGCAGCGCGACTTCGACCACCACCGCGCAGATCCTCGGCACCACCGCCAACTACCAGCACGTGGTGCGCGTCTACACGGACCAGGGCCGCTTCATCTCGGACAGCGACGATGCGCGGCGCCGTCGCGTCGTCGTATTGGGCACCACCGTGGTCAAGGACCTCGAGCTCGGCGACAACCCGGTCGGCCAGTTCGTGCAGCTCGGCAGCGAGTGGTTCCGGGTGATCGGTGTGGGCGAGTCGCGCGGCACCCTGTTCGGCTTCGACCAGGACAACTACGTGTTCGCGCCCTTCTCGACCCTGCGCTCACTGTCGGCGCCGGGCGCGCGCGAGGACGTGCAGATCTACTTCCGGCCGAAGGCGGGCGGCGACATCAAGCAGCTGGAAGCGCAGGTCAAACAGGTGATCCGCGGGCGTCGCGCGCTGGCCAAGGACGCGCCCGACCCGGTGCAGTTCCAGACCGCCGAGCGCACCCGCGAGAACTTCGACAGCATCGTCAGCGGCGTCACCATGGTCGCTGGCGCGGTGGTCGGTATCAGCCTGCTGGTCGGCGGCATCGGGGTGATGAACATCATGCTGGTCTCGGTCACCGAGCGCACCCGCGAGATCGGCATCGTCAAGGCCCTGGGCGCAACGCCGCGCTTCATCCTGCTGCAGTTCCTGGTCGAAGCCCTGGTGTTGAGCCTGTTCGGCGGGCTGATTGGCCTGGCGCTGGGCTGGGCGTTTGCGCTGGTCATCGGCATGGGCGTGCCCGGCCTCAGCGGCGCCTCGGTGCCGGGCTGGGCGGTACTGCTCTCGCTGGGCTTCACGACGGCGATCGGCGTGATCTTCGGGCTGGCGCCGGCGGTGAAGGCGGCGCGGCTGAATCCGATCGAGGCGCTGAGGTATGAGTGAGAAGCGGGGATTGGGGATTGGGGATTCGGGATTGGTCAGAGGGCGGGCATTCGACGCCATGGCGGCCGATCAATGCAGAGCGACGCCTTGGCTCCCCTCTCCCCTGGAGGTAGAGGGACTGGGGGAGAGGGGGCGCTCGTTCGAACTCCTCCGCATCGCTCGCGATGCGGCGGCTGCGAAGCGCCGGATGCGCTTCGGTTGGGGCGCGTTCGCACGTCCCGTCGCGCCGCGCGCAGGGACGCGCGCGGGCGGCATCTATCCCTGCGCCTGCGCGATGATTCGCAGGCCTGAACATCACTGAGACCCCATGCACGCCGAAGCTCCATCGCCAAGCACCGCGAGATCCCTGTCGAGGGCCTGGCTCGGCACCCTGTTCAGCGCCTCGCCGGCCTACTGGGCCCTGCAGGCGGCGGTGTTCATCGGCTCGATCCTGCTCAGCGCCACCTTGCTGCAGAAGATCGTGGGATCCGGCGGCGCCAGCAGCCAGGCCTGGATCGCGCGCATGGCGCTGGAGTCCTGGGTCTTCTTCCTGATCACGCATGCAGGGCTGCGCCCTGCGCTGCGCCTGTTCTTTCTCGGCCAGGTGCCGCGCTGGCCGGCCTGGCTTGCGCTGCTCGGGTGGATCCTCGTGCTGGCCCTGCTGTCGCTGGGCGCGACGCTCGCCATCGACTCTCTGAAACTGATGCAGGCCGGCACCATCACCTCGGTGCGCTTCAACTCCGAGGGTGCGGAGTTCGGCGTCAGCATCGAGGGCGCGCAGTTCTACGTGCTGGCCGTTGCCAACCTGGCCTCCACCCTGTGCGTGTGGACCGCGCTCTACCTCGGCTGGCACGCCTTCCGCCAGCGCCGCCGCCTGCAGCAGCAGGTGCGCCAGGCGCGGCTGGACCAGCTGACCCGCCAGCTCAATCCGCATTTCCTGTTCAACGCCTTCAACACCATCCGCGGCACCATCTTCGAAGACCCGCAGCGCGCGGCGGACCTGGTGACCCAGCTGTCCGAGCTGTTCCGTTTCCACCTCTCGCAGGCCGAGCGCAGCACGCAGACGCTGGAGGAGGAGTGGCGGCTGGCGCAGCGCTACCTCGCCATCGAGCAGGCGCGGCTCGAACAGCGTCTGCGGGTGAACGTCGATCTCGATCCGGTCTGCATGAGTCGCAGCCTGCCCTCGTTGGCCCTGCTGCTGCTGGTCGAGAACGCGATCAAGCACGGCATCGCGCCGCGGCCGGAAGGCGGCGAGCTGCTGATCCGCGCGCGTCCGCAGGCCGATCACTGGTGGCTGGAGGTGGTCAACCCGCTGTGTCCCGAGGCCCAGCCGGACGGGACCCGCACCGGATTGGCCAATCTGCGCGAGCGCCTGCAGCTCGGCTATGGCGATGCGGCGCGGCTGGAGCTGCAGGCGCTGACCACACAGTTCCGGGCGCGGCTGTGCCTGCCCTGGCGTTCGAATGGGGAGGGTGCATGAAGGCGCGGGTCTGCATGTTGGCCTCGCCATGCGGGTTCGTGAGGACAGGTCTGCGCTACGGTGGGCCAGGGCCCACCCTATGTCACGGCGAGCGGGGAGGTCGCATGGGGTTGCAGGCCCGGGTTTCGGACACGCTGGCCGTGTTCGTCACGACACGCCTTCGCTCCGGTGGGCCAAGGTCCACGCAATGGTCTTCCGTGCACGCGTGCGCTTGGAGCACGTCGGCATGAGTGCCAGCATCCGCACCCTGCTGGTCGATGACGAGCGCCTCGCCCGCGCCGAACTGCGCCGCCTGTTGGCGGTGCATACGCAGATCGAGATCGTCGGCGAGGCCACGCATGCGCAGGAGGCGCTGGCGGCGCTGGAGCAGCTGCAGCCGGATCTCGCCTTTCTCGACATCCAGATGCCCGGCATGAGCGGTCTGCAGCTGGCTGAACACATCGAGGACCGCTGCCAGTTCGTGTTCTGCACCGCTTTCGACAGCTTCGCCATCGATGCCTTTGGCTTGAATGCGCTCGACTACCTGGTCAAGCCGGTGGAGCCCGAGCGCCTCGCGAAAACCATCGCGCGCCTGCGCCCCCCGGAAGCACAGTCGACGGTGGCGACGCTGCCGATGGAGCACGGCCTGCTGCTGAAGTTCGGCGAGAGCGCGCGCATCGTGCGGCTGCGGGAAATCGAGCGCTTCGAGTCGGTCGGCAACCACGCCGCCGTGTACAGCGCGCACGGCCAGAGCTTCGTGCTGAGCTCGCTCAACCGCATCGAGCAGCGCCTCGACCCCGCGCATTTCTTCCGCGTCAACCGCAGCTGCATCCTGCGGCTCGACGCCATCCGCAGCCTGGAGCCCGATGTCGGCCAGGGGCTGGTGGCACGCACCACCAGCAGTGCCGAGATCGAAGTCAGCCGGCGCGCGGCCCAGCAGCTGAGGGCGCGGATGGCGCTTTAAGTCCGGGATTCGGGATTCGGGATTGGGGGTGAGGCGGCGCGTTTGCGCGGCATGCCGCGCGCGCCGCCGAACGCCCGAGCGCTATGCGCGAGGGCCGGGGCCGGAGGCAGGCGGCGCGTTTGCGCGGCATGCCGCGCGCGCGGCCGAACGCCCGAGCGCTATGCGCGAGGGCCGGGGCCGGAGGCAGGCGGCGCGTTTGCGCGGCATGCCGCGCGCGCGGCCGAACGCCCGAGCGCTATGCGCGAGGGCCGGGGCCGGAGGCAGGCGGCGCGTTTGCGCGGCATGCCGCGCGCGCGGCCGAACGCCCGAGCGCTATGCGCGAGGGCCGGGCCGAGATTCGCGAGAGCGCGATGCCGGAGCTGCATAGGGTGGGCCCTGGCCCACCGTGAGCTCCACGCTCGCCCCGGTAACCACGTGATCGGACCGGCCAACACGCACGAGAGAGCGCAGCGTGCGACGACGCCCTCGCAAGCTCAGGTGTCCGAAAAGAACGAAGCCCGCTTCGTGTACACGAAGCGGGCCTCTCCCTCCCCAGGGTTCGCGGCGGACGTCTTGGCGCCGCAACCGCGGGGTGGACTTTAGACACTGTTCATGCGGGCTTGCACGCTGCAGTGCACTAAAGCCCGCCAGAGTCGCTTCGCGACAGGCTTCGCTGTGCCCTGGGCGGGGACGCGTGGCCGCGCCCTACCGCGGCATGAACGGCCAAGCGAGGCGGGCACGGAGTCCGGCGAGTGGCGGACCGAAGGCGAGCGAGAGCGCCACGAGAGTAGGACCGTGGCCAGCATCGAGCTCATGGTGGGCCAGGGCCCACCCAATGAAACTCAGGCTTCGTGCTTCCGCGGACCCCGAGTCCGGAACTCCAAACCTTGCCGCCGGCACCGGCACCGGCACGAGCGGGGGCTCGGGCAGCCGCACCGTCATCGACATCGGAGCTTCGCGCCAAGCAGACAGAGGCCGCGCCTACACCACCCCAAGCCCGCGGCCCTGCCAGGCCCGCGTGATCGCCGCTCGCGCCGCCTCGGGCGCTTTCGCCTCCGGCACCAGCCGTGGCCGGCCGTCCAGGGTGCAGGCGAGGCCGAGTGCGAGCAGCGCCGCATGGGCCGACGCCAACGACGCTGCGGTGTCTGAATCAAACCATCCCGCCTCTGCGCAGCGCCGGATCAGCTCGGCGCTTTCGCGAGCCGCGACGAGTTCGCCATGCGTGGCACCCAGCGCCAGCACACCGGCCTGAAGCAGGAACTCGAGATCGACCAGACCACCCTCGCCCTGCTTCAGGTCGAACTCGCCCATGCGGCTGCGATCCAGCGCCTCGCGCATGCGCCGACGCATCGCCGCCACTTCGCGCAGCACCTCGTCGAGCGCGCGCGGCTCGGCCAGCACCTGCGCGCGCACGCGCTCGAAGCCTTCGCCGATCTGCGTATCGCCACAGACGAAGCGCGCGCGCACCAGGGCCTGCTTTTCCCACAGCCAGGCGCGCTCGCGCTGGTAGCTCTCGAAGCTCGCCAGGGTCGAGATCAACAGGCCCTTGCTGCCGTCCGGGCGCAGGCGCAGATCGACCTCGTACAGGCGCCCGCCGGTCGTGGTCATGCCCAGCCAGGAGATCAGCTTCTGCACCACGCGCTGGTAGTAGCGCGCGGCATCCAGCGGGCGCGCGCCGTCGCTCTCGGCGCCCTCGCGGGCGCGGTAGAGGAACACCAAGTCGAGGTCGGAGTTGAAGCCGAGCTCCAGCGCGCCGAAGCTGCCGAAGCCGAGCAAGGCGAGGCCGCTGTCGGGCAGGCGGCCGTGCGCGACGATGACCTCGGCCTCGGCGCGCTCCAGCAGCAGGCCGACGATCACCTCGGCGAGCCAAGCCAGCTGACGCGCGCTGTCGCCCGCGGCCTGGCCGCCGAACAGGGTGGCGCGGGCGATGCGGAAGGCCACGCTCTGGCGGAATTCGTTCAAGGCCGGAAGCAGGCGCTCGATGTCGTCGCGCGGCACTTCGATGAGCGCCTGGTCGAGTTCGACCGCGATCGCCTGCAGCGACTCCGGCGCGCCCTGGCTGCGGGTGTCGAGCAGGTCGTCGAGCAGCAGCGGATGCGCCGACAGGCGCTCGGCCATCCAGGTGCTGGCGACGAAGGTGTCGAGCAGGCGTTCACGCGCCGGGGCACTCTCGTCGAGCAGGGCGAGGTAGCTGGAGCGGCGCAGCACCGCGTGCAGGAAGTGCAGCACGCGCTCCAGCAGCTTCTGCGGCTGCGGTCTTGATGGAAGCGCATCGAGCAGGGCCGGCACCAGTCGATCAAGCCGCGCACGCGCACGCGCCGACAGCTGCGCGCGCACGGGGCTGGCGGCGAACTGCAGCAGGCGCTGCTGGGCTTCCTCAGGCTGGGCGAAGCCGGCCTGCCGCAGCAGCTCGATGGGCGGCGTGCGGTCGATCTGCCGCCAGTAGTCCTGCATCAACCCCGCGCGCGGGCTGGCGGTTTCGCCGCGGCCGCCCTCGAAGACGTCCTCGAAGGCCGCACGCACGAGCGCGCGCTGTGCGTTCAAGGCGTCCAGCAGTGCCGCGTAGTCGGCAAAGCCGAGGCCACGCGCCAGCCGCAGCTGTTCGAAGGGATCTTCCGGCAGCTCGTGGGCCTGCTGCTCGCGCAGCATCTGCAGGCGATTCTCGACGTGCCGCAACAGCCGGTAGGCACGCAGCAGGGCATCGGCCTGCGCCGCGTCCACATGACCGCCCTCACGCAGCGCCGCCAGCGCCGGCTCCAGTCCGCGCGCACGCAGGGGCGGCTCGCGGCCGCCGCGGATCAGCTGCTGGAGTTGCACCATGAACTCGATCTCGCGGATGCCGCCGGGGCCGAGCTTCAGGTGTTCGGCCAGCTCGCGACGCTGCACCTCGGCCTCGATCATCGCCTTCATCTCGCGCAGGCCCTCATAGGCCGTGTAGTCGAAGTAGCGGCGGTAGATGAAGGGTCGCAGGGTGCGCAGGAAGACCTCGCCGGCCTCGATGTCGCCGGCGATCGGGCGCGCCTTGATCCAGGCATAGCGCTCCCAGTCGCGGCCCTCGCGCTGGAAGTAGTGCTCCATCGCGGCGAAGGACAGCGCCAGCCGGCCGGCATTGCCGAAGGGCCGCAGGCGCATGTCGACGCGGTAGACGAAGCCGTCGACGGTGACCTCGCCGAGCAGGCGGATCAGCAGCTGGCCCAGACGTACGAAGAAGCTCTCGTTGTCGAGCGCGCGCATGCCGTCGGTTTCGCCGCCTTCGGGATAGGCGAAGACCAGGTCGATGTCGGAGCTGAAGTTGAGCTCGCTGCCGCCCTGCTTGCCGAGGCCGAACACCACCAGCGCCTGCGGCGCGCCCTCGCGCGAGCGCGGCTGGCCGTGGCGTGCCATCAGCACGGCCATGGCGTAGTCGAGCGCGAGCTGGCAGCAGCGGTCGGCGAGCACGGCGCTGGCACGCACGGTGTCCTGCACCGCGTCGAGGCCCGCCACGTCGCGGGCGATCTGGCGGACCGATTCGGCATGGCGATAGCGGCGCAGTGCCGCCATCGCCGCGGCCTCGTCGAGGCTTTCGAGCGCGGGTTCCGGCTCGGGCTCCAGCAGCCGTGCCATCAGCGCCGGCCGCTTGCACAGCTGCTCCCAAGCGTAGTCCGAAGCCGCCAGCAGGCGGTCCAGGTGCGGGCCGATCGGGCTGGCGCTCAGCGCTTCGAAGGCGCCGGCGTCCAGCGCCTGCAGGCGCGCGCGGCGTTCTTGCAGCAGGCCGCTCAGGCGTTCATCGGTGGACATGCGCGACTCGGATCGGGGCGGCCCACGACTGTATCCGGGGCTGCTCCTCGGCGGCGAGTGGCAGGCGATGCTGCGCCCCTGATCAGGATCGCCATCGCGCTACGCGTAGTGGCTGTGGAGGACGCCCGCAGGCCTGCAGGGAAGCGGACCGGTCGCGGACGAGATCCTCCTCGGTACAGACCATTGAGGGAGACAAACATGAAGCTGAACAAGCTGCTGATGGGTGCGATGCTGGTGCTGGGCTCGGCCGTGGGCGCCGGCGTGCAGGCGCAGTCGGTCAACTACGGCATGCACCGCTGCTGCTCGGCGCTGCAGCAGGAATGCAACCTCGTCTGGGGTGAGGACAGCCCGCGCTGCGCAGGCGTGTATCAGCGCTGCATGCTGAGCCGCTACTGCATCATCCCCTGATCGAAGCCTGCGACCCGGTTGCGGCCCGGCGCTGCTGCCGGGCCGCAACCTCTGCCCGGAGAAACCCATGCAACTCTTGAAGAACGCCGTCCTCCTGCTGGGCCTGGTGGGTGTCGGTGGATTCGGCGGTGGCGCACTGGCGCGCTGGTGGTTTGCTCCGGCTGAGCCGCCTGCGATCGAGCGACTATCCGAACTGCCGCCCGCCCTGGGGGCGCTCCGGCAGCCCGTGCTGTTCACGCTCAGCACCTGCCCTGCCTGCGCCCAGCTCAAGGCCTGGCTGGGCCAGCGCGGCCAGCGCTATCACGAACTCAGCGTTGACACCGATCCCGAAGCCGAGCGCCTGGCTCGTGAGCTGGGAGTCCAGAGCGTGCCGGTACTGTTCACTGCAACGCATCGGATCAGCGGCTATGTGCCGGAACAGATCGAGCCGCTGCTGGCAGCGCCCGCTGCGCCCTGAGCGTGAGGCCGGGCTACGCCCGCGGGCTATCGCGGCGGGCCGCGTTTCTGCGGGGCCGTGGATTGGCGATGCACGGTCGCGACTCCTACACTCGGCGGCCCGCTTGGCCGACGGAGCGCACCGTGGATCAGACCTCCGGCGACATCACCCGGCTGCTCGAGCGCTGGCGCGCAGGCGATCGCAGCGCCGAAGCGCCGCTGCTGCAGCGCCTGTATCCGCTGCTGCGCCGCCTGGCCGGCAGCCAGCTGCGCGACGTCGAAGGCACGCCGACGCTTTCCGCCACCGCGCTGGCCAACGAAGCCTTCATCCGCCTGCACGCGCAGCGCGCCGTCGACTGGCAGAACCGCGACCATTTCTTCGCCATCGCCGCGTCACTGCTGCGGCGGGTGGTGATCGACTACCTGCGCGCCCGGCAGGCCGCCAAGCGCGGTGCCGGCCAGGTGGTGCTGGCCCTGCAGGACGCCCGCGAGATCGATCTGCCGCAGCACGGCGACCACACCGACTGGCTGGCGCTGGACCAGGCGCTGACCCGCCTCGGCGAGCTCGATCCCGAGGGTGCACGCGTGGTCGAGCTGCGGGTGTTCGCCGGGCTGACCATCGAGCAGGTGGCGGCGTTCACCGGCGTGTCGGTGCCGACGGTGGTGCGGCAGTGGCGCTTCGCCCGCAGCTGGATTGCCGGGCAAATGGAGCTCGGCGGTGTCGATGAGGCCTGAGCAGGATCAGGCGCCGCGCTTCCGGCGGCTGCAGCAGCTGTTCGCGCAGGCGATCGCGCAGCCGCCCGTCGAGCGGGACGCCTGGTTGCAGGCGCTGGTGGGCGAGGACGCCGTGCTGCGCACCGAGCTGCAGCGCCTGCTGCGCCACGACGCCGCCAGCGAGGCGGCGTCGACCCTGCGTGCCGACGCGCTGCTGCAGGCCTGGTCCGAAGCCACGCCTGAACCCCTGCCGACGCGCATCGGGCGCTTCGCGATCGCCGGCGAACTCGGGCGCGGCGGCATGGGCCGCGTGCTGCATGGGGTCTGCACCCGCGACGGCGTCGAGCAGCACGCCGCCATCAAGGTGTTGCGCAGCGATCTCTGGGACCCCGGCGCCGAGCGACGGCTGCGCGAGGAGGCGCGCGCCCTGGCCAGCCTGGAGCATCCCGGTATCGCCCGTCTGCTGGAGGCCGGCCGCAGCCCGGAAGGCGTCGCCTACGTGGCGATGGAGCGGGTGCGCGGCGAGCCCCTGCTGGCCTGGTGCGCGCGCCGTGGCCTCGGCCTGCGCGCCCGCGTCGAACTGTTCCGCGGCATCCTTGCCGCGGTGGCGCACGCGCATCGTGGCCTGCTGGTGCATCGCGACCTGAAACCAGCCAACGTCATGGTCGACGAGGACGGCCGGCCGCGGCTGCTCGACTTCGGGCTCGCACGCTTCATCGATCGCGAACCCGGCGAGCGGACCCAGACCGCCGCGCGCTTCTTCACACCTGCCTATGCCTCGCCCGAACAGCTGCGCGGCGAGCCCATCACCATCGCCAGCGACCTCTACGCGCTCGGCGCCCTGCTCTACGAGCTGCTGGTCGGCACGCCGCCCTTCGAGCTCGGTGGGCTCTCGGCGGGCGCGGCCGAACGTCTGCTGCTGGAGGCCAGCCCGCCCGCGATGGAGGCGGCCTGCCTCGCGCGTCCGCAGAGCGCGGCGCGACTGGGTGTCGGCGATTTGCGGACCTGGTCGCGCGGGCTGCGCGGCGATCTCGAAGCCGTGGTGCAGAAGGCGCTGCGCAAGCAGCCCGCGCAGCGCTATCTGAGCGTCGAAGCCTTCGATGCCGACCTTGCGCGCTGGCTGGGTCGCCGCCCCGTGCTGGCCCGACAGGGACGTCTGGGCTACCGGCTGCAGCGCTTCCTGCAGCGCCACGCCTGGGCAAGTGCGCTGACGCTCTGCGTAGTGCTGGCTCTGGGTGCGGCCGCCCACCAGGTCTGGCAGCAGGGGCGCGCCGCGGCGCACGCCCGCGATCGCGCGGTGGCCACGCTCGGCATCCTCAACGATGCCTTCGTCGCGGCCGACCCCAGCCAGGCCGAGGGCGGCGAGACCAGCGTGCGCCGGGTGCTTGAAGCCGCTGCGGAGCGCGTGCGCGACCTGCGTGCCGCGCAGCCGGCCCTGCACGCCGAGCTGGCGGCGCAGATCAGCGAGATTCGCAGCCAGCTTGGCATCCTCGTTGACGATGGCCTGCTCGATCACGCGCTGGATGACGCCGGCAATGGGCGCGTGGACGCCGAGCTCGGCCTGCGGCTCGCGCTCGCGGCGGCGCGCGAGGACGTGCTGGCGCAGCGCCTTGAGCAAGCGGGTCAGCGCATCGGGATGCTGCGCGGGCGCGCGCCGGAAGACCCGCGACTCGCGCTGATCGAGGCGCAGTACTGGCTGCAGCGACAGGAGCCCGACCCGGCCCTGGAGCGTCTGCGGCCGCTGCTTGCGTCGAGCCTCGCCACGCTGACGGCGACCCAGCAGCGCGAGGCCCGCTGGCTCGGCGCCCGCGCCCTGCGCCAGGCCGGGCGCGCTGAGGAAGCACTGGCCGTGCTGGATGCGCTGAGCGCAGCGGAGTCGCCCGGCTCGGGTGCTTCCGCCTTGACCCGGCTGCATCGTCTCGACGTGCTGATCGAGCTCGATCGCCATCCCGAGGCCGAGGCCGAGCTGATGCCGCTGCAGGCGGACCTGCGCGCGCATTTCGGCCAGCGTTCCGCGCTGCTGGCCCACTACGAGACCAGCCTCGCCAGCCTGCGCACCGCACAGGGGCGCTATGCCGATGCCGCCGAGGCCTACCGGCGCGCCGCGATCGAATACGCGGACAGCCTCGGTGATCACCATCTCAATGCGGCCCGCGCGCGCTTCAACGCCGCACAGCTGCGCCTGCACCTGGAGCCGTTGACGTCCGAGGCCGACGTCGATTTCGTCGCCGCGATCGACAGCGCCTCGCGAGCGCGAGCGCCGCTGTCGCCGCTGCCGATGTTCTTCCGCGCGGCCTTTGCCCGCCATCTGCTGCTGCGCGGCGAGCGCGAGCGTGCGCGTGAGGTGCTGCTTCCCGCCCAGGGCATGCCGCTGCTGGCCGATTTCGAGCCAGGCAACCGCGAGGACCTGCTCGAACTGCTCGGTCTGCTGTTCGGTCCCGCGGCCTGTCCGGCCGCAGTGGCCGCCGACACTGCGCCGGCAGAGCAGCGCGCCCAGCATCTGCTCTGCCAGGCCTCCGCCTCCCCGCCCGCTGTTCCACCGAGATCCCGCTGAGGAGTCCGCATGTTTCCGTCCCAGTCCGCCCTGCTCCTGCTTGCCGCCCTGGGCGAGCCCCTGCCACTGCCTGTCGATGTCGAGGCTGCGTTCGAAGTGCCTCGCGGCGTGCACCTGACCGCCGCGACTGCACCAGCACCAGCACCAGTACCAGCACCAGCACCTGAGCGCGCGCCCGGGAAGAGCGGGCCGGTGCTGTGCGAGATCCCGAAGTCCGGCGATGACGGTGGCTTCTATGTGGTCGCCAGTCCCGGCACGCGCTGCCCCAAGTCGATCGCCGTCAACGAACCGATCTACGCCATCCTCGAATGCACGACCGGCGCGCACAGCGCCACCTGCGAAGCCTGGCCGCGGGTGTATGCGGTGAACCCCGGTGACGAGGAGCGCCTGCAGTACGAGTGGTCCGTGCGCATCGGTTGGAACACCACCCACCATCCGATCAACAGCCACCCCACGATCAGCTTCCACTGCCCCGGCATCGAGGTGGTCAGCGTGACGGTGCGGGTCAGCAACGGCACGGCCAGCGATCTCGACTTCACCGGCTTCCGCTGCGGCGACGATCCGCGCTGAGCGCATGCACCCGGCGCCACGCCAACTAGGTGTGGCGCCGCGCAGGTGCAACGCGCGCCATGCCTGGCGGCGCCTCCGGTCCACACGCAACATCCGGTTAACGCGGCGCCAAGGCTGACGAAAGCTTGGCGGGGCAGGGTGGTCGTCCATGGCCACGACCGCTCCCGACCCGCCGTCAGCGCGCGCGCGCGCCGCGTCACGCCCCGTCGCGCCCCGCCGAAGTGCATCCGAGCTCTGGCTGCTGGCCGCGCTCGCGCTGTGGCTGCTGGGCATCGGCTACGGCCTGCGTGATCCCTGGCCGGCGGACGAACCGCGCTTCGCCCTGATGGGCCGCGACATGGTCGAGACCGCGCGCTGGTGGATCCCGCACCGCGGGCCCGAGCTGTATGCGGAGAAGCCGCCGGTGTTCCTGTGGCTGCAGGCCGCCGCCTATGCGCTGACCGGGCAGACGCGGCTGGCCTTCCTGCTGCCTTCGCTGCTGGCGGGTTTGGGCACCCTGGCGCTCACCTGGGACCTGCTGCGCCGCCTGCACGGCCGCCGCGTCGCCTTCTGGGGCGCGCTCGGCCTGCTGTTCTGCGTGCAGTTCACCCTGCAGGCGCGCACCGCGCAGATCGACATGGTGCTGGTGCTGTTCACCACGCTGGGCCTGTATGGCCTCCTGCGCCACCTGCTGCTGGGGCCGGCCTGGGGCTGGTACGTGCTGGCGGGCGTGGCGACCGGGCTGGGTGTCATCACCAAGGGCACCGGTTTCCTGCCCTGGCTGCTGCTGATCCCCTACGCGCTGGCGCGTGTGCGCGGGATGCGCGGGCTCGCCTCGTTCGACGGCGGCTGGCGCTGGGCGCTGGGTCCGCTGGCGATGCTGCTGCCGATCTTCCTGTGGGCGCTGCCGCTGCTCTACTTCGCCGCTCAGCCGGGCAACGAAGAACTCGCCGCCTACCGCGACGACCTGCTGTTCAAGCAGACCGTCACCCGCTACGCCAATGCCTGGATGCACCTGAAGCCCTGGTGGTACTACCTGGTCGAGGTGGTGCCGGTGCTGTGGCTGCCGCTGGCCCTGCTGCTGCCCTGGGCGCTGCCCGCGTGGTGGCGGCGCATGCGTCGTGGCGATGCGCGGCCGCTGCTGCTGGTCGGTTGGGTCGCGCTGGTGCTGCTGTTCTTCTCGCTGTCGCCGGGCAAGCGCGGCGTCTACCTGCTGCCGGCGGTGCCGGCGCTGGCGATGGCGCTGGCGCCGCTGCTGCCGGGCCTGCTGCGAAGGGCCAGCGTGCAGCGCGCGCTGTGGGTATTGGGCGCGGCTGTCGCCGGCCTGCTTGCCATCGCCGCGGCCTGGGCACTGGTCGGCGACCCGCGTTTCGCCCAGCGCGTGCTGGAGCAGAACGGCGTCGCGCCCTGGGACTGGCTGCTCGCGGTCGGCGCGCTCGGCGTGCTGGCCTGCGCTGCGCTGTGGCGGCGCGGCGCGATCGCTTTCGCCGTGGTGATGACGCTGCTGTGGAGCGGCTACGGCCTGTTCGGCTATCCCGACATGAACGGCGCGCGCTCCGGGCGCGCGCTGATGGAGCGCACGCAGGCGCTGCTGCCTGAGGGTGCTGTGCTGGGCCTTGTCGGCGCGCCCGAGCAGTTCCTGCTGCAGGGCGTGGGCGAGGTCCGCGTCTTCGGCTTCAAGACCCCGGTCGCGCACCAGCGCCAGCTGGCCGACGCCTGGCTGCGCGCGTCCGATCGCCACTGGATGCTGATCCAGCGCAGCGACACCGACGACTGCATAGAACCGGCCCGGGCCATCGAGGTCGGCGTGTCCAACCGCCGCCACTGGTTCCTGATCAATGCCGCCGGCCTGCGCGCGGGCTGCGTGCCGCCGGCCCCCGACGAAACCTCTCCCCTCCATCTCGACGCGGACGACTGACGCCGTGGACATTCCCGCCTGCCCGACGATCTCGATCGTCATTCCTGCCCACAACGAAGCCGGCAACCTGCCGGCCCTGATCGACGAGGTGGTGGCCGCCTTCGCCGGTCGCCGCGACTACGAGATCCTGGTGGTGGATGACGCCAGCAGCGACCACAGCGCCGCCGTGCTGAGCCACCTGCAGCAGCGGCTGCCGCAGCTGCGCGTGCTGCGCCACGTGCGCAACGCCGGCCAGAGCACCGCGCTGATCAACGGCGTGCGGCATGCCCGCGGCGTCTGGATCGGCACGCTCGACGGCGACGCCCAGAACGACCCCGCCGACCTGCCGCGCCTGCTCGCCGAGATCGAGCGCCGGGCCGACCCTGCGCTCAAGCTGATCCAGGGCTGGCGGGTCAGCCGTCGCGATTCCGGCATCAAGCGGCTGTCCTCGAAGATCGCCAACGCCGTGCGGGGCGGCCTGCTGCGCGACGCGACGCCCGACAGCGGCTGCGGCATCCGCGTGGTCGAGCGTGCGGCCCTGCTCAACGCGCCGGCCTTCGACCACATGCACCGCTTCATCCCCGCGCTGATCCGCCAGGGCGGCTGGAGCGTCGACAGCCTGCCGGTCAACCACCGCCCGCGCGGCGCCGGGCAATCGCATTACGGCACCTGGAACCGGCTGTGGGTCGGCATCGTCGATCTGTTCGGCGTGGCCTGGCTGGGCCGGCGCACGCGGGTGACCACGGTCAACGAGCAGCGCGTCGAGCGCGCGGTGCCTGCCGATGCGCCGCGCGAGCGGCAGACCGCATGAACTTCGCCGACCCGATCTGGCTGGGCGTGGGCCTGCTGGCCCAGGTCGCCTTTTCGGCGCGCTTCCTCGTGCAGTGGCTGCTGTCCGAGCGCGCCCGCCGCTCGCTTCTGCCGGTGCACTTCTGGTTCTTCAGCGTGGCGGGCTCGGTGCTGCTGCTGGCTTATGCCGCGCACCAGCGCGATGCGGTGATCGCGCTCGGCCAGATCGTCGGGCTCGCGATCTACCTGCGCAACATCGAGCTGGTGCAGCGCGCCGCGCGCGGCCGCGCGATCGGCTTCCTCTGGCCCTGGCTGGGCCTGGGCGGGCTGGCGCTTGCCGCTGGCCTTTTCAGCCACGAGGCGCCCGTAGCGAAGGCGGCGGTCGAACGCGCGGCACCGCTGTGGTTCGCGCTGGGCTTTCTGGGCCAGACGCTCTTCACCGGCCGCTTTGTGGTGCAGCTCTATGCCTCCGAGCGCGCCCAGGCTTCGGTCAATCCGGTGCAGTTCTGGTACCTGTCGCTGTCCGGCAGCCTGCTGCTGCTGGCCTATGCCCTGCACACCGGCGACGCGGTGATCATCCTCGGCCAGAGCTTTGGCCTGATCGTCTACCTGCGCAATCTGGCCTTGATCCGCGGCCAGCGCGCGCCCGACCAGCACGGCGAAAACTTCGCGGACGAAGTGTCCGCCCTGCGCGATGCCGAAGACGCCAGTGGCGCGTCGCCGGCGAAGCCCGCTCAGCCGCTGCGCCCGCGGTAATGCAGTACGGCGTAGCCCAGCGCCGCCGCCAGCACCAGGCCCGCCGGCAGGTAGAGCGCCGTGTAGCCGAGCCGGGTAAAGCCGAGCGCACCGAGCACGCCGCCCGCACTGAAGCCGCCGATCACCAGCAGGCACAGGCTGACCCGGCGCATCTCCACCGGCATGCCGCGCAGCCAATGACCGAGCGCGATGCCGAGGTCGGTGAACATGCCGGACACGTGCGTGGTGCGCACCACCGCGCCGCTGTAGGTGCTGACCATGGCGTTCTGCAGGCCGCAGGCCAGCGCCGCCGCGTACAGGCCCAGCGAACTGCGCGCCTCGAACAGCGGCACGGCGACGATCAGCAGCGCACCGACCAGCGACAGGCCCACGCCGTAGCGGCGGCCCAGCCGCAGCGTGCTGTCCTGGATCAGGAAGCCGCTGATCGCGGTGCCCAGGAAGAAGGCCAGCAGGATCGATCCGAAGTGCGCAGCGCCGGTGAAATCGAGCTGGGCCAGGGCCGCGGCCACGTAGCTGGTGTTGCCGGTCAGGTGCGAGACCGCCTGGTGCTCGAAGCTGAGCAGGGCGATCACGTTGACCATGCCGGCGACCGCGGCCAGCACGGCCCCGCCACTCAGCACCCAGGTGGGCAGGCGATGGATCATGGGTGCGCAGTGCTCCTTGCTGGATTCGGCGGACAGGATGCGAAGCAGCGCGCTCGCCGTTCCCCGGAGGATCGTGGACAGACGCGCGCATGGACGACCACCATGCGCAGGGCCGCGCCTTTCGGCAAGCCTCGCGCGGGTTCACGCATGCAGCAACGGAAGGATCGCGCCCGCGCGTTCCACCCGCATCGCCAGCCGCGCAGCAGCGTCTTCCCTCACCCACGCCACGAGGTCCTGCCATGAGCCAAGCCCGCTACCCCCGCCCGCTGATCGCCCTGCACTGGCTGACCTTGCTGCTGATCGCCGTGGTCTATGCCTGCATGGAGTTCCGCGGCCTTTTCCCGCGCGGCAGCGAGCCGCGCGAGCTGATGAAGGCGATCCACTTCTCCGGCGGCCTGACCGTGCTGCTGTTCGTGATCGCGCGCATCGCCCTGCGCCTGCGCGGCCCGATCCCGCCGGTCAGCCCGCCGCTGCCGGCCCTGCAGAAGCTCGCCGCGACAGCCGGCCACCTGGCCCTGTACGTGTTCATGCTGGGCATGCCCATCGTCGGCTGGCTGATCCTCTCGGCCGAAGGCGCTTCGATCAGCCTCTGGGGCATCCCGGTGCCGGCCCTGGTCGGCGAGAACAGCGACCTCGCCGGTAGCCTTGAGGAATGGCACGAGATCGGCGCCACCGTCGGCTACGCACTGATCGGCCTGCATGCGCTGGCGGGCCTCTACCACCACTACCTGCGCCGCGACGACACCCTGCGGCGGATGCTGCCGGGCCCGCGCGCGTGATGCGCCGCTGGCACGTCGAGCGCCACGGCGTGCAGCGCGGCGGCTGGCTGCGCGCGGCGGTGCTGGGCGCGAATGACGGCCTGATCTCGACGGCCAGCCTGGTGCTGGGCGTGGCCGCGGCCGGCGGCGAGGCCTCCGCCGTACTGGTCGCCGGCACCGCGGGTCTCGTCGCCGGCGCGCTGTCGATGGCCGCGGGCGAGTACATCTCGGTCAGTACCCAGGCCGACATCGAGGGCGCCGATCTCGCCCGCGAACGCCGCGAGCTGGCCGAGACGCCCGAGGCCGAACTCGAAGAGCTGGTCGCCCTGCAGCAGGCGCGCGGGTTGCCGCCCGCGCTCGCCCGCGAAGTCGCGATCGCCCTGACCGCGCACGACGCGCTGGGCGCGCATGCGCGCGACGAGCTCGGCATCACCGAACAGCAGCGTGCCCGCCCGGTGCAGGCGGCGCTGGCCTCGGCCGCGGCCTTCGCCACCGGCGCCGGCCTGCCGTTGCTGCTGGTTCTGCTCGCCGCGCCCGCCGCGATGGCGACGCTGGTACTGGCGGGCAGCCTGTTGCTGCTGTGCGCGCTGGGTGCCCTGGCCGCCTGGGCCGGCGGCGCGCCGATCCTGCGCGGTGCGTTGCGCGTGCTGTTCTGGGGCGGGCTGGCGATGGCCTGCACCTGGGCGGCGGGGGCGCTGTTCGGGGCGGTGGGCTGAGTCGGGACGGCGCTTCGCTCTGCTGGCGAGCCGCCCCCGGCGACTGTCATAGGGTGGGCCCTGGCCCACCATGGGCTCGACGCTCGCGTCGGTATGGCTCTGCGCGTTCGTCGCTGGAAGCGAAGAGCGAGAGCTTTCGGTCCGTCCTTCGGCCGGCCCGACCTCGGTGCTGTCATAGGGTGGGCCCTGGCCCACCATGGCCTTCGCACTCGCCCCGGTGTTGCTTGGGGGTTCTGTCGCTCTGTCGCTTGAATCGCAGAGCAAGAGCTTTCGGTCAGCCCTTCGGGCTGCCCGACCTACTTCTCTTTGCGTGGCCAAAGAGAAGTAGGCAAGAGAAAGGCCACCCCTCGTCCGCGCCCTTCGCGCCTCCGTGCGCGAAGGGTTCGCGTGAGTCCGTGGGTGTTCGTGGACAGGCCGTCCCTGGCCTGTCACGAACATCGGCCGCATCCCTGCGGCCGCCCCTGCGGGCTGATCCACGAACTCCCGCCGCTCCCCAGGGGCCCCGGGCGGAGCGCGGGCTCCTGCCCGCAAGAGCCAGAGCTGAAGCGAGAGCCAGAGCCGAAGCCCGAACCCGAGCCGGAGCCGAAGCCGAAGCCGGAGCGGAAGCCGAAGCGGAAGCGGAAGCGAGATCCGCACAGGGTGGGCCCTGGCCCACCGTGAGCTTCACTCTCGCCTCGGTCGTCGATTCGAAACGCCTCGTCGCACGCGGAGATCTGCGTTGCCATGCACGGGGTCGAGTGTCGAGGTCATGGTGGGCCAGGGCCCACCCTATGCGACGGCGGGCTTGCATCGCGCTCGCCCCAACGCGAGCCTCTCTCGAATCCCGAATCCCGAATCCCGAATCCCGAATCCCGAATCCCGAATCCCGAATCCCGGCTCACGCAGCCCGCGCCCGACCCAGCGGTTGCAGCGCTAGCGCAGCGACTGCGGCCGCGGTGCCCAGCGCAAGCGCAATCAGCAGCGGCGCGATTGCCGGCGCGGCAGTGCCAAGCACACCGCTCGCCGCTGGCCACAGGGTGAGCGCCAGGCTGGCGACCGACAGCGCGGCAATCAGGCGGGCGCTGCGGTTGCGGCCGAGGCCACTCAGCACCACGGCGCTGAAGGTGACGAGTGCGGCCAGCGCCAGCGCGCGGTGGGCCGAATCGGAGTCGCCTGGGGCGAACCACCCCGGCAGCGCCTGCGCCAGCAGCACCGCGGCGCAGCCGAAGCCGCCGCCGAGCAGCAGTCGCCACCAGTTGCGCCCATCGAACATCTGGCCGGCGCGTGTCGGTGCGCCGCCGTCGCCGTCGGTGGCCTCGCGCTGGAAGCCCAGCATCGCGCTGGGATGGATGATCAGCTCCAGCCAGACGATGTGGATCGGCAGGAACAGCAGCGGCCCGCCGAAGGCCGGCACCAGGGCCGCGCTGAGCACGAAGGGCAGGTGCACCAGCAGCAGGTAGGCGAAGCTGGCGCGCAGGTTGCGGTACAGCGCGCGGCCTTCGGCGATGGCGCCGGCCAGCGTCGCGAAGTCGTCGTCCAGCAGAACGATGGAGGCTGACTCGCGTGCGGCCTGGGTCCCGCGCTCGCCCATCGCGATGCCGACGTCGGCGGCCTTCAGCGCCGGCACGTCGTTGACGCCGTCGCCGGTCACCGCCACCGCCGCCCCTGAAGCCTGCAGCGCCTGCACCAGCACCAGCTTCTGCTTGGGCTGCGCGCGCGCGACCACATCGGCCTGCGCCAGCGCCTCGGCATCGACCGCCTCGTCGAGGCTCACCACCCGCGGCGCGCCCGCGCACAGGCCGGCCTCGACGGCGATCGCCGCCGCCGTGGCCGGGTGGTCGCCGGTCAGCATCACCACCCGCAGACCCTGCGCGCGGCAGCGCGCCACCGCCTCGGCCACGCCGGGCCGCAGCGGATCGCCGAAGCCGAGCACGCCGAGCATCCGAAAGCCTGCGTCCGGTTCGACGTCCGCTGCGCCGCTGCCATCGATCGCGCGCTCGGCCAGACCGAGCACCTTGAGCCCGCGCGCGGCCAGCGCCTGCGCTTCGGCCTGCCAGTGCGCGGCTTCGCTCGCCTCGATCGAGCAGGAACGCAGCACGGTTTCCGGCGCGCCCTTCATGCGCGCAATCACGGCCTCGCCCTCGATCAGCAACACCGTTTCGCGACGGCGGTCCTCGGTGAAGGGAAAGCGCTGCCGCACCGCCAATACAGGTGCTGAAGCCGCGGCCTCGCGCAGGCAGACATCCAGCGGATCGGTGCTGTCGATGGCCACCGACTGCGCGGCGCGCATCGCGAGTTCTTCCGTCGAGAGATCCGCCGCGGGCCGCAGCTCGCGCAGGCGCAGCCGGCCTTCGGTCAGCGTGCCCGTCTTGTCGGTGCAGAGCACGCTGACCCGGCCGATGTCCTCGACCGCCACCGCGCGCCGCACCAGCGCATTGCGCCGCGCCAGCCGGAACACGCCGACGCCGAGGAACAGGCTCAGCACCACCGGAAACTCCTCGGGCAGGGCGGCAATCGCGAGCGTCAGCCCGCTCAGCACGGCATCCAGCCAGCCCTGGCCCCGCCACAGGCGCACCGCGGCCAGCAGCAGGCACAGCGCCAGTGCGATCCACACCAGCTGCAGCACCAGCCGGCCCACGGCCTGCTGCAGCGGCGTGCGCGGCTGCGGCGCGGTCACCGCCAGCCGCACCAGTTCGCCGTAGCGGCTGTCGCCGCCGGTGCCGAGCAGCTGCAGCTCGCCGCGGCCGGCGAGCACGCGGGTGCCGGCGAAGCCCCAGTGATCGGACGCGAACATCGCGGCCTCGGCGACCTGTTTGCGCACCGGCACCGACTCCCCGCTCAGGCTGGACTCGTCCACCTGCAGCGCCTCGGCCACGCGCCACAGACCATCGGCGGGAATCGCCTCGCCGCTGCCCACGCGCACGCGATCACCGGGCACCAGCTCGGCCGCCGCGATCGTTCGCCACTCGCCATCACGCAGCACCTCGGCCTCGCTGGCGAGGCGACTCGCCAGTGCTGCGGTCGACAGCCGCGTGCGCCGGTGCAGGAAGGCGTCCATGCCGAGCAGGGGCAGGATCGCGAGCAGCAGCACCATGGCCTCGACGGTCTCGCCGGTGGCGAAGAACAGCGCGCTGACCACCAGCAGGAACCACAGCATCGGATCGCCGGCGGCGTCGCGTAGCGCATGCCAGAAACGGTGCCGCGGCGGCTCGACGATGCGGTTGTCGCCGTAGCGCGCGCGCTGGGCTTCGACGTCCGACGCGGTGAGGCCGGTCTCGACGTTGGGCAGGGTGGACAGTCGATCGAGCAGGTCGCTGGGCGTGGGCATGTCGTGTATCCGCAGTCTGCGGCGGATGCTCGCATGCGCGGGTGCGGCGGGTTTGATCGCAGCCGTCGAGGCGTCGTGCGCTGGCGCCGCGCTCGCGCTGCGCGCGCGCGCCCCGCGACCGCATAGGGTGGGCCCTGGCCCACCGTGGGCTTCGCACTCGCCCCGGTCCTGCTTCGTCGCTCCGTTGCTGGAAGCGCAGAGCAAGAGCTTTCGGCCAGCCCTTCGGGCTACCCGACCTACCTTTCTTTGCGTGGCCACTGCGCCGCAGGAGCGGCGCGAACGCCGAAGGCGGCCCCGGAGGGGCGGAGGGCAGGATGCCCGGAGTCAAGAAAGGTAGGCCAAAGAAAGGCCACCCCTCGTCCGCGCCCTTCGCGCATCCGTGCGTGAAGGGTTCGCGAGAGTCGGTCGGGGTTTTCGGACAGGCCATCCCTGGCCTGTCGAAAACCTTGGCCGCATCCCTGCGGCCAACCCTGCGGGCGGATCGACCGCCTCCCGCCGCTCCCCAGGGGCCCCTTGAAGAGCGCGGGCTCCTGCCCGCCAAAGCCGAAGCCGAAGCCGAAGCCGAAGCCTGCATAGGGTGGGCCCTGGCCCACCGTGGCCTGGAGGCTCGCCCCGGAACTTCGACGGAGGAGTACCCGGATGGCCGGCCTTGCGCCGACGACCACCCTGTGCGCGGCAGGTGTCGAGCTCATGGTGGGCCAGGGCCCACCCTATGCGCGCTCTGGGCGCGCGATAGGAACCGGGGTCGCTTGCTCTTGCGAATCCCCAATCCCAATCCCCAATCCTGCGATCCCGGGATCCACCGCGAGCTGCGGCGGTCGAAGCGCTTTCATTCACGCCCGCGCCCTGCCCACGCAGCAAATCCTTAACCCGCTGCGAAGAAGCGCTTAACGCAGCTCCAAGCCTGGCCCAAGCTTCGGCGCGCAGGCTCTGCGCCATGGACACTTCCCGCCACGGGCCTCGCGCCTTCCGCCACGCCGACTGCATCGACCGCGCGCATCCGCAGCGCGCCGAGGTCGAGGCCTTCATCCAGCGCATCTATGCCGCCCGCTTCGACGCGCGGCCGCCGGCGCTGATGCCGCATCTGCTGGCTTTCCGCGACAGCGACGGCACGCTCATCGCCGCGGTCGGCCTGCGCTGCGCCATCGAGGGCCCGCTGTTCGTCGAGCGCTACCTCGGCGCGCCGGTCGAGCGCGTGCTCGCCGAGCGTCTGGGCCGCATGCCGCCGCGCGCCGAGGTGGTGGAGATCGGCAACTTCGCCGCCGCCACGCCGGGTGCGGCGCGCGCACTGATCCTGGCGCTGATCCCGCTGCTGCGTGGTGCCGGTCTGCGCTGGACCCTGTTCGCCGCCACCCGCCAGCTGCGCAACGCCTTCGCCCGTCTCGGCCTGGATCCGCGCTTCCTGTGCCGGGCGCAGGCCGAAGCGCTGGGGGCGGAAGGCGAGGCCTGGGGCCGCTACTACGAGGCCGATCCCGAGGTGCTGTTCGGCGACCTCGACGGCGCACAGGTCGACGCGCCGGAGCGGGCGGCGAACGCGGCTGCGCGCGAAGCCGCGCTGTCCAGCCGCGACGTGCTCGGCTGCGGAGCGCCGGCATGAGCCGCCCGTCGACCCACAACGCGCTGTACGCCCGCGTGCTCGCTGCGGCACGTCGGCAGCCGCAGGCGCTGGCGCTGAAGGACGGCCACTGGACCCTGCGCTTCGGCGAACTCGCCGATGTCCTGACCGGCCTGCTGTACGCCCTGCGTGTCGAGGGCCCGGTGCTGGCCAGCCGGCTCGACAACGGCGTGCCGGCACTGCTGGTCGAGCTCGCCGCACAGGCGGCCGATGTCGTCGCACTCGCGTTGCCGCCGTACTTCACCGCCGCACAGTGCCAGCACGCGCTGGACCAGAGCGGTGCGCGGATGCTGCTGCTGCCGCAGGGCGCGCCCGCGCCCGACTCAAGCTGGCGCTGCGAGGCCTGCGCGCCCTGGCCGGGGCTGTCGCTGTGGCGTCGCGCGGCGCCAGCGCAGGCGATCGCCCTGCCGCCCGGCACGGCCTGCATCACCTACACCAGCGGCAGCACCGGCGCGCCCAAGGGCGTGTGTCTGTCTGCTGAACATCTGGCCACGGTCGCCGCTTCGCTGGGTGATGCCTTCGACGTGCTGGCGCCGCGCCATCACCTCTGCGCGCTGCCGCTGTCGACCCTGCTGGAAACGGTCGGTGCCTACGCCGCGCTGTTCGTCGGCGCGCGCGTCGAACTGCGCGGGCTGGTCGAGCTCGGCTACAGCGGCGCGGCAGGGCTTGATCCGCTGCGCCTGCGCGTCGTGCTGGCCGAGCTGCAGCCGCACAGCCTGATCCTGGTGCCGCAGCTGCTTGATGGGCTGCTGCTGGCGATCGCTGCGGCAGGTCCGCTGCCGCAGCCGCCGCGACTGATCGCCGTCGGCGGCGCCCGCGTCGCACCGCGTCTGTTGCAGCGGGCCGCCGCAGCCGAGCTGGCGGTGTTCGAGGGCTATGGCCTGAGCGAAGCGGGCTCGGTGGTGTGTCTGAACCGCCCGGGCGAAGTCGCGCCCGGCAGCGTCGGCCGGCCGCTGCCGCACCTGCGGCTGAGCCTCGCTGACAGCGGCGAGCTCTGCGTCGACGGTCCGCGCTTCCTCGGCTACCTCGGTGAGCCGGCACCGCCGCCGGGCCCGCTGCGCACCGGCGATCTCGGCGCCATCGACGCGCAGGGCCGCGTGCACATCGAAGGCCGGCTGCGCGAGATGTTCATCACCAGCTACGGCCGCAATGTGGCGCCGGCCTGGGTCGAGGGCGAACTGCTGGCTGAGCCCGCGATCGCCCAGGCCGTGGTCAGCGGCGAGGCCGAGCCCTGGAACCTCGCCCTGATCTGGCCGTGCGATCCGGCGCTCAGCGAGGCCGAACTCGCACGCGTGATCCAGCGCATCAATGCCGGCCTGCCCGACTACGCGCGCATCGGCGGCGTGCTGCGCCTGCCCGCACCTCTGTCGATCGAAGCCGGCCTGCTCACCGCCAACGGCCGGCCGCGACGCGCCGCCGTGCTCGCCCACTGCGCCGAGGCCATCGCCGCGCGCCGCGCGCAGGGCCCGGACACGGCCCTGATCGCGATCTCGCATTCCGCTTCCCACGCCTCTTCGCCCCAGGAGATCCCCGCATGAGCTTCTACGCCCGACTGCTTGCCGAAACCGCCCGCGAGCGCGCCGAACTGCAGAGCCTGCCGATCGTGCAGCGCGCGCTCGCCGGCCGCATCCGCCGCGAGGAATACGCGGCCTTCCTCGGCCAGGCCTTCCACCACGTGCGCCACACCGTGCCCCTGCTGATGGCCTGCGGCGCGCGTCTGCCGGCCCGCCACGAGTGGCTGCGGCGCGCGGTGGCCGAGTACATCGAGGAGGAGATCGGCCACGAGGAGTGGATTCTCGACGACCTCGAAGCTCTGGGCGAGGACCGCGCGCGCTGGGCCGCGAGCACGCCGCTGCATGCCACCGAGCTGATGGTGGCCTACGCCTACGACGGCATCGCGCGGGTCTCGCCGCTGTCCTTCTTCGGCATGGTGCTGGTGCTGGAGGGCACCAGCGTGGCGCTGGCCACGCGCGCGGCCGAGGCGATCGAGCACAGCCTCGGCTTGCCGCGCACGGCGTTCACCTACCTGCGCTCGCATGGCGATCTCGATATCGAGCACACCGGTTTCTACGAGCGTCTTATGGACCGCATCGAGGACCCCGCCGAGCAGGCGGTGATCGTCCACGCCGCGCGCCGCTTCTATCGCCTCTACGCCGACATCTTCCGCAGCATCGAGGCCGGCGCGCAGCTGGCGGAGGCCGCATGATGGAGCTCAACGGCAAGACCGTGGTGCTGACCGGCGCCAGCGGCGGCATCGGCAGCGCGCTGGCGCTGGAATTCTGCGCCGAGGGCGCGCAGGTGATCGCCGTCGGCCGACGCCCCGCGGCGCTGGAAGCCCTGCGCCAGCGCGCCGCGGGCCGTCCCGGCCGGCTGCAGCCGCTGGTCGCCGACATCAACTGCGCCCGCGACCGTGCGCGCATCGCCGAGGTCGCCACTGCACCCGATGCGCTGATCCACGCCGCCGCGCTGGGCAGCTTTGGCCTGTTCGTGAACAGTGAGGCCGGCGAGCGCGAAGCGATGTTCCACACCAACGTGCTGGCGCCGATGGCGCTGACCCAGGCCCTGCTGCCGGCCCTGCTGAAGCGCCCGGAGTCGCGCGTGCTGGCGGTGGGTTCGACCTTCGGCAGCCTGGCGCATCCGGGCTTCGCCGCCTACAGCGCATCGAAGTTCGCCCTGCGCGGCTTCATCGAGGCGCTGGGCCGCGAGCACGCCGACTCGGGCCTGGTCGCGCAATGGATCGCCCCGCGCGCCACCGATACGGCCTTCAATCCACCGAATGTCGTGGCTCTGAATAAGGCGCTGGGCACCCACGTCGATGCGGTCGACGAGGTTGCTGCGCAGATCGTCCACGCCCTGCGCGCCGGCACCCGCCGACGCCAGCTGGGCTGGCCGGAGAAGCTCTTCGCCTGGCTCAACGGCGCGTTTCCCACGCTGGTCGATCGCGGCCTGCGCTCGGCGCTGCCGGTGGTGAGGACGCACGCGGCGGTCGATCGACGGCCATCGCTGCCGCCGAAGTCATTTGCTGCGGCGCCGAGCCCAGCGCAGGTCACCCCCGCGTTCGATCGTCGGACGGCGCCTACGCCCACGAGCAGCGTCATCCGGCCTCTCGCCGAGGGCACAGCGCCGACGCCGGAGCCGCGTTCACCGGCGCCGCAGTCCGTGAGTGAGCTTGGGCAATGCTGATCATGGCCGCCGCGACCGGATCAGCGCGGGCGCGTCCGGCGCATACCGCCGGTGCCGTTCGGGTGGTCAAGCGACCGCGTTCCCGGTCTTCCCGCGCGCCCTCCACGGCGCGGGGCAAGACCACCATCGTCAGCGGCGCGCTTACGCCCGGCCGCACCCCAACCCCTTCGTCCACGCAGCAAGGAGCCTTGCCATGAACACTTCCGCCGAAGCCCGGTCCTGCCGCAACACGAGCACTGACTCAGGCGCGCGCCGAGAGCCCCCGAGCCTCGCGCTCGCACTGGCTCTGTCGACCGTCCTGCTGGTGGGCCTCGGTCCAATCCCTGCGGCCCTGGCGCAGGACGCAATCAGCGAGAGCGGCACCGCCGGCACCGCCGCGGTGGACGACCCACTGCCCGCCATCCAGTCGCGCTGGGCCGAGATCCGCTACCAGCTGCCGGAGGGCGAGCGCGTCAAGGCCTTCGATGCGCTGGTGAACGAGATCGGTCGCGCCCAGCAGCGCGCCCCGGGCGACCTTCGCCTGCAGGTGTGGAAAGGCATCGTGCTGGCCAGTGAGGCCGGCGCCCAGGGCGGCCTCGGCGCGCTCAGCCTGTGCAAGCAGGCGCGCAGGGAGTTCGAGGCGGTGATCGCGAAGGACGGTCGCGTGCTCGATGGCTCGGCCTACACCAGCCTTGGCAGCCTGTACTACCAGGTGCCCGGCTGGCCGCTCGGCTTCGGCGACGAGGACACGGCGCGCGAGCTGCTGCAGCAAGGCCTGTCGATCGCGCCCGACGGCATCGACGCCAACTACTTCTGGGGAGATTTCCTGCTCGACCAGGAGGACTACGCCGGCGCCGTGCAGGCCTTCCAGAAAGCCTTGGCCGCGCCACCCCGCCCCGGTCGCGAAGGCGCCGACGCCGGCCGCCGCGCCGAGATCGAAGCGGGGCTGGCGAAGGCGCAGGAGGAGCTCAGGGGCTGAGGGCTGGGAGTCGAGAGTCGAAATAGCGTGGCACGGCGAGCGGGCTCGCGACACCCGCATTGGGTGGGCCCTGGCCCACCATGAGCTCCACTCTGGCCCCGGTTATCCCACCCCAACGTGCACCGAAGCACCGTCCTCGCGACGGCGCATCGACGGACCGGGGCAAGCGCCCATGCCACGGTGGGCCAGGGCCCACCCTATGGGCTTTTGCTTCGCATTCAACGCCCGTGTTCTTCGAGCCCTGGATGAGGTCGCCTTCTGCGCTTGGATTTGCGGCGGGTGCGGGATTCGGGATTCGAAGCGGCCTTGCGCGACGAGCGGGCTCGCGACACCCGCATAGGGTGGGCCCTGGCCCACCATGAGCTCCACTCTGGCCTCGGTCATCTCGACCGAACGCCGCCCCCACCGAGGGCTTCGACATGGTGAACCGACGAGCCGAGGCGAGCGTCCACGCCACGGTGGGCCGGGGCCCACCCTATGCGGTGTGGGAATCGATGGCGTCGTGCGAGTCACGCACGCACTTCACCCAAGGCGTGATTGAAAGCCGCCAGGGACGTGCCCCAATCGGGCGCAAGCCAACCGCGCTCGACGTAGCGATGCAAGCTCGAATGCGGCCAGTCGATCGCGCGCTGCACGTGGCCGTGCTTGACCGGGTTGTAGTGGAGGTAATCGATGTGCGCGCGCAGGTCGAGTTCGTCGACGATCACCCGCTCGAAGTAGCGGCGCTGCCAGAGGCCGCGCTCACGCTTCGACGCGCGGCTGGCGCTGCGCAGCTCGCTCTCGGGAAGCGCTCGCGAGAAGACGCTCTTGATCCTCTGCCAGCGTGCGGCGTTGTCAGCGTCGCCCTCGGGCAGCGACCACAGGCAGTGCAGATGATCCGGCAGCACCACCATGGCGATGGGGGTGAACGGCAGCACCTTGCGCGTATCGCGAAACGCCGCGCGCAAGGCTTCGATGTTGTCCACCAGCAGGCGCGCATCGCGATTCCACAGGTTCACCGTGAAGAACGAAGTCGCGCCGGGGATCCATGGGCGTCGATAGTTCGGCATGCGCACAGGTTCGACCTGCGCGGCAGATCCATGCCATCGGGAATGTCCGCCGCTTCGGGTAGGAGAACTGCTCTCGGGGCCGGGATTCGGGAATCGGGAATCGGGAATCGAAGCGGCCTTGCGCAGGGGGCGGGCGTGCGACCACCGCACAGGCTGGGCCCTGGCCCACCATGAGCCCAACTCCCGCTCCGGTCTCCCCACCGCAAGATGTGCACGATGGCCATCGAAGCATGGAATAGACATACCGGGCCGAGTGTCCACGTCACGATGGGCCAGGGCCCACCCTATTCCGGTGCATAGGGTGGGCCCCGGCCCACCATGAGCTCCGCTCTGGCCTCGGTCATCTCGACCGAACGCTACCCGCACAACGGCCCTCGACAGCGTGAACCGGCGAACCGGGGCAAGCGTCCACGCCACGGTGGGCCTTGGCCCACCCTATCGGCGTGACGCGATTACAGTGTTCACCGCCCCCACCCCGGAGCCCTCATGCGCCTCTTGCTGATCGAAGACGACACCCTGCTCGGCGAGGGCCTGCAGGAAGCGCTGCGGCGCGCGGGCTATACCGTTGACTGGCTGCAGGACGGCCAGCATGCGCTGGATGCCCTGCGCGACGGCGGCTTCGACATCGCCGTCCTCGATCTCGGCCTGCCGCGGCTCGATGGGCAGCGGGTGATCCGCCAGGCGCGCGCCGCCGGCGCCACGCTGCCGGTGCTGGTGCTGACCGCGCGCGATGCGGTCGCCCATCGCGTCGAGGCGCTGGACGGTGGCGCCGATGATTTTCTGGCCAAGCCTTTCGACCCCGCCGAACTGCTGGCGCGCTTGCGCGCCCTGCTGCGCCGACGCGAGGCCGCGCCGCGCATGCAGCTGGCCTTTGCCGGTATCGAGCTCGATCCGGTGCGCTTCGAGGCGCGGCTGCAGGGGCAACTGCTCGACCTGCCGCGGCGAGAGTTCGCGCTGCTGCATTCGCTGGTCGAGGCCAACGGCCGGGTGGTCTCGCGCGAGCTGCTGCAGCAGCGCCTGTACGGCTGGGACGAGGACGTCAGCAGCAACACGCTGGAGGTGCTGATCCACCATTTGCGGCGAAAGCTGGGTGCCGAGCGCATCGGCACCGTGCGCGGCATCGGCTACCGCCTGCTGGCGCCGGCATGAGGACGCTGTGGAAGCCGCTGCTGGTCGGCCTGCTGCTCGCCACCACCGCGGCGGGTGCGCTCAGCACCTGGGTCAGCTGGCGGGCCGCGCGCGTCGAGGTCGACGAGCTGCTCGACGCCGAGCTGTCGCAGTCGGTGCGCGCGCTCGCCGTGCTGGCCGAAGGCCTGCTGGGCGACGACAGTCTTGATGCGCAGCCGCGCGAACTGCCGGCCTGGCAGGGCGCGATGGAGCAGCTGGGTGCGGCCGCCACCGGTGCGCGCGGCCATGCCTACGAACGTCTGCGTCGCTACTACCTCTGGCGCGGCGAGCGCCTGCTGCTGCGCTCGCAGGATGCGCCGGCGCTGGATCGCGAGGCTGCGATCGAGGGCTTTGGCGAGGTCGTGGAGGGCGATGCGGTCTGGCGCAGCTTCCGTCTCGACGGCCCCGACGGCCTGCGCGCACTGGGCCTCGAACCACTGCAGGTGCGTGCCCACATCAGCGTCGAGATCGCCCGCGGCATGGCCTGGCCCCTGCTGCTGGAGCTGCCCCTGCTGGGCCTGCTGATCTGGACCGCGGTGCGCATGGGCAGCCGCTCGCTGCGCCGTATCGCCCGTGCGGTGTCGGCACAGGCCGGTGATCGACTGCAGCCGATCGAGCGCACGCGTGTCCCGGTCGAGATCCACGGCCTGGTCGACGCGATCAACGATCTACTTGGCCGCGTCGACGAAACCCTGCGCCGCGAGCGCCGCTTCATCGACGAGGCCGCGCACGAACTGCGCACGCCGGTGGCCGGCCTGCGTCTGCACCTGTCCAACCTGGTAGAGGCCGAAGACGACCCGGCGCGCGCGCGCGCGCTGGCCCATATCCAGCGCGGGCAGGCGCGGCTGGAGCGCGGCGTGGCCCAGCTGCTCACGCTCAGCCGGCTGGGACCCGGCGCGCCGGCACCGCGCAGCCAGCGCGTGGACCTGTCCGCGCAGCTGCCGGGCTGGCTGGCCGAATGGATCGACGCCGGGCTGGCCAACGACGACGAGCTGGAGCTCGTCGCCGAGCCGGGCTGCGCCATCGTGGTCGACCCAGAGCAATTGCAGCTGCTGCTGCGCAACCTGGTCGACAACGCCCTGCGCCACGGCGGACGGCCGGCGCAGGTGCGCATCGAAGTCGTTCGAAGTGCGAACGAGGTGCGTCTCGCCGTGGAGGACGCCGGCCCCGGCCTGCCGCCCGACGAGCGCGCCCGCGTGCTCGACCCCTTCTACCGCCCGCCGGGCACGCGCGCCGATGGCAGCGGGCTCGGCCTGTCGATCGTCGCGCGCATCGTCGAGCTCTCAGGCGGACAGTTGAGCCTTGGCGCAGGCCGCGAAGGCCACGGCCTGCGCGTGGAGATCGCCTGGCCGTCGAGTCCCCGAGCGCCATAGGGTGGGCCCTGGCCCACCATGAGCCAAACCCTTGCCCCGGTGATAGTTGTCCAAAACCCCCAGCGCTACGTTTCGCGAGTGAGGGCAAGGCCACGCGCGGCGGCGGAACTGGCAGGGCGAAGCGGGGCGAGACAAGCGACACCGGAGCGAGCCTCCAGCGCCACGGTGGGCCAGGGCCCACCCTATGTGCGTATGACGCCCCTGGTACCGCTGCTGTAACGCTGGCTTGCGGATTGCCTCGTGTTCGTTCATCGCCAGAACCCATAGCGTGGGCCCCGGCCCACCATGAGCCAAACCCTTGCCCCGGTCATGGTCGTCCAAAGCTCCCAGCGCTACGCTTCGCGAGCGAGAGCAAGGCCACGCGCGGCGGCGGATTTGGCAGGGCGAAGCGGGGCGGGACAAGCGACACCGGGGCGAGCCATCACGCCACGGTGGGCCAGGGCCCACCCTATGTGCGTATGAGGCACCCGGTACCGCTGCTGTAACGCTGGTTTGCGGCTTGCCTCGTGTTCGTTCATCGCCAGAACCCATAGGGTGGGCCCTGGCCCACCATGAGCCAAACCCTTGCCCCGGTGATAGTTGTCCAAAACCCCCAGCGCTACGTTTCGCGAGCGAGGGCAAGGCCACGCGCGGCTGCGGAACTGGCAGGGCGAAGCGGGGCGGACAAGCGACACCGGGGCGAGCCTCCAGCGCCACGGTGGGCCAGGGCCCACCCTATGCAGGGATTCGCGGGCGCCACATGCGCGGCGCCCGCGAATCCCCAATCCCCAATCCCCGCTCCTCAGCCCCGCAGCCGCCACCCCAGCCAGATCCGGTAGATCGCCGGGATCAGCAGCATCGACAGCAGCGGGGCGCTGAGCATGCCGCCGAGCATGGGGGCGGCGATGCGCTGCATGGTCGCGGCACCGGCGCCGTCGCTGAGCAGGATCGGGGTGAGGCCGACCAGCAGGGTCAGCACGGTCATGGCCTTGGGCCGCACGCGCTGCACCGCACCTTCCTCCAGCGCGGCATCGAGTTCGCGCAGGGTGTTCATGCGGCCGCTCGCGCGTGCGCGCTCCACGGCCTGCGCCAGATACAGCAGCATCACCACGCCGAACTCCGCGGCCACGCCGAACAGGGCGAGGAAGCCGACCACCACCGCCACCGACAGCGCGTAGTCGAGGCCCCACAGCAGCCACAGCCCGCCGACCACCGACAGCGGTGCGGTGAGCAGCACGATCAGCGCGTCGGGCCAGCGCCGGAACACCAGGTAGAGCAGCACCAGGATGATGCCGAGTGCGGCCGGAATCGCGAGGCTCAGGCGCTCGGTCGCGCGCAGCAGGCTCTCGTACTGGCCGGTCCACCCGAGGCTCACGCCCGCCGGCAGCTGTACGCGCTCGGCCAGGGCCGCATCGGCCGCGCGCATGGTGCCCACGAGATCGCGCGTGTCGGTGTCGACGAACACCCAGGCGGTCAGGCGCGCGTTCTCGCTGCGGATCATCGCCGGTGCTTCGACCAGCTCGATGTCGGCCAGCCGGCCCAGCGGCACCTGCGCGCCGGACGGCGTCACCACGCCGAGTTCGGCCAGCGTCTCCGGCGTGTCGCGCACGTCCTGCGGCAGCCGCATCGCCACCGGAAAGCGCTGGCGGCCCTCGTAGGCGGTGGCGATGGGCGCACCGCCGACGGCTTCACCCAGCCAGGCCATGAAAGCTTCCATCTCGACGCCGTAGCGGGCGAGGTCCTCGCGCCGCGGGCGGATCTCCAGGCTGCGCGCTTGTGCGCCGCGATCGGCGAAGGCCGAGCGGATGCCCGGCACATCGGCGAGTGCGGCTTCGACCTCGGTGGCGAGTGCAGTCAGCTGCTGCAGATCATCGCCGGCAATGCGCACGCCCAGCGGCGTGCGCAGCCCGGTCGACTGCATGTCGATGCGCGTGCGGATCGGCTGCACCCAGGCATTGGTGACGCCGGGGATGCGCAGGCGGGCGTCGAGCTCGGCGATCAGGTCCTCGATGCTGAAGCCTTCGCGCCACTCGGACTCGGGCTTGAGCCGGATCGTGGTCTCGATCATCGAGATCGGCGCCGGGTCGGTGGCGCTGTCGGCGCGGCCGATCTTGCCGAACACGGTCTCGACCTCGGGCGTCTGCCGGATCAGCCGGCTGGTCTGCTGCAGCAGCTCCTGGGCCTTGCCGGGCGAAAGCTCGGGCAGGGTGGTGGGCATGTACATCAGGTCGCCCTCCTCCAGCTGCGGCATGAATTCGCTGCCGAGCTGGCGCAGCGGATACAGCGCGCTGGCGGCGATCGCGAGGCTCAGCAGCACGGTCAGCCAGGGCGCACGCAGCACCCCGCGCAGCACCGGCCGGTACAGCGCGATCAGGCTGCGCGAGAGGATCTGCTCGTGCTCGCCGCGGATGCGTCCGCGCACGCACAGCGCCATCAACACGGGGCCCAGCGTCACCGCCAGCACGGCGGCGGCCAGCATGGCCCAGGTCTTGGTCCAGGCCAGCGGCGCGAACATGCGGCCTTCCTGGGCTTCCAGCAGGAACACCGGCAGGAAGCTGAGCGCGATGATCAAGAGCGACATGAACACCGCCGGGCCGACCTCGATGCAGGCCTCGGCCACGAGCGTCAGGCGCTCGGGCTCGTCCGGCTCGCGGCCGCGCTCGTCCTTGAAGTGCTCGATGCGCTTGTGCGCGTTCTCGACCAGCACGATCGCCGCATCGACCATGGCGCCGATGGCGATGGCGATGCCGCCCAGCGACATGATGTTGGCGTTGATGCCCTGCAGCCGCATGATCGCCAGCGCTGCGAGAACACCCAGCGGCAGCAGCAGGGCCGGCACCAGGGCCGAGCGGAAGTGGCCGAGGAAGAGCAGGCAGACCAGGCCGACCACCAGGATCTCCTCGACCAGCTTGGTCGAGAGGTGGTCGACCGCGCGCTCGATCAGGGCCGAGCGGTCGTAGGTGGTGACGATCTCGACGCCCTCGGGCAGGCTCGACTTCAGCGCTTCAAGCCGCGCCTCGACCGCCTGGATCACCTCGCGCGCATTGCCGCCGTCGCGCATCACCACGATGCCGCCGACCACCTCGCCCTCGCCGTCGAGTTCGGCCATGCCCTGGCGCGGGCCGGCGCCGAAACGGATCTCGGCGACATCGCCGAGCAGCACCGGCGCACCGTTCATCAGCGGGCCCAGCGGCACCTGCGCGAGGTCTTCGAGCTTCCGCAGGAAGCCCACGCCGCGCAGGCTGATCTCGCCTTCGCCGACCTCGATCAGCGAGCCGCCGCGCTCCGCCCCCGCCGCCCGGATGCGCGCCGCGACGTCGTTGATCTGCAGGCCGTACTGGCGCAGGCGCAGCGGATCGATGATGGCCTGGTACTGGCGCTCCATGCCGCCCACCGTGGCGACCTCGGAGACGCCGGGCAGGGCCTGCAGTTCGAGCTTCAGGAACCAGTCCTGCAGCGCGCGCAGCTCGGACAGGTCATGGCGCCCGCTGCGATCGACCAGGGCGTACTGGTAGACCCAGCCGACGCCGCTGGCATCGGGTCCGAGCGCGGGTTCGACGCTGTCGGGCAGCTCGGCGCGGGCCTGGCTCAGGTACTCCAGCACCCGCGAGCGCGCCCAGTAGGGATCCGTTCCGTCCTCGAACAGCACGTAGACAAAGGAGTCGCCGGTCATCGAGAAGCCGCGCACGTGGCGTGCACCGGGCACGGCGAGCAGGCGCGAGGCCAGCGGATAGGTGATCTGGTCCTCGACCAGCTGCGGCGACTGCCCCGGCCACTCCGTGCGCACGGTCACCTGCACGTCGGACAGGTCGGGAATCGCATCGACCGGCAGGGTGCGCATGGCCTGCAGCGCGGCCAGGGTCAGCAGCAGGGAGAGCAGCAGCACCAGGCCGCGATTGGCCAGCGAGGCGCGGATGAGCGCGGCGATCATGGCTGCACTCCGCGTCGGCGCGGCCGGGCACACGCGGACCCGCAGAGCGGCACAGCGCTTCCGAGGACGCATTGCGCTGAGCGCCACGTCCCATCGGTGCCGCCAAGCCGGACAGCGACACGCAGACCAGGCAGGACTCTGGCGCTCCCACCGCTCGTCGCCCCCGCGCAGGCGGGGGCCCAGCCGACTCGCGCCATCGACTGGGTGCCCGCCTTCGCGGGCACGACGGCATTGCGTTTCGAGACTGAAGGCTGCACGGCAACGACGCCTACCGGAAAGCGCGCCGAGGCCCCGACTGCGAAGCCACGCGAGCCCGGAGCTTGCCCAGGAGGCAGAACGCCCACGCTCCCTCCGCTCGTCGCCCCCGCGAAGGCGGGGGCCCAGCCGACTCGCGCCATCGACTGGGTGCCCGCCTTCGCGGGCACGACGGCATTGCGTTTCGAGACTGAAGGCTGCACGGCAACGACGCCTACCGGAAAGCGCGCCGAGGCCCCGACTGCGAAGCCACGCGAGCCCGGAGCTTGCCCAGGAGGCAGAACGCCCACGCTCCCTCCGCTCGTCGCCCCCGCGAAGGCGGGGGCCCAGCCAAGTCGCGCCGTCGTCTGGGTGCCCGCCTTCCCGGGCACGACGGCTCCGCCTTTCGGCACCGGCTTGTGGATGGCGAGGACGGCGATCGAAAAGTGTGGGAGAGTGCCCACCGCGGCAACAATCAACGCCGCGCGATTCTCAATGCGCATGACCCGTCTCCAGTCGCTGCAGGCCGGCGCGCAGCGCGGCTTCGGAGTCGAGCAGGAACTGCGCCGACACCACCACGCGCTCGCCTTCCTTCAGCCCGTGCAGGATCTGGGTGCGGCCGTCGACGCGCAGGCCCGAATGCACCTGGGCCACGCGGAAGCGGCCGTCACCGGCATCGATCACCACGCGCTCGCCGTCGGCGGTGCGGATCACCGCTTCGCTGGGCACGCTCAGCACCGGCTCGCCTTCTTCGCCGCGCAGCCGCGCCTCCATGTACTGGCCGACGCGCAGCAGGCCGCGGCGGTTCGGCACCGGCACGCGAAGCTGCACGGTGCGGGTCACCGCGTCCTGGCTCGGATAGACGTAGCTGACCTCGCCGCGCCACAGGCGATCCGGCTGGTTCGGAAGATTCAGCGCGGCGTAGATCGTGCCGCCGCCCAGACGCTCCAGCTCCTCGGGGAACACCGACACGCTGACCCAGACCTCGCTGAGATCGGTGATTTCCAGCGCGATCGTCGAGGGCTCGACGTACATGCCGTGGCGCACGTCGAGCTGGGTCACCACGCCGTCGGCGGGCGCGCGCACCGGCACCCGCTGCAGCGAGCGGCCGCGTTCGCTGAGCGCATCGATGAAACCCTCGTCGACGCCCAGCCGACGCAGGCGCTCGGCCGCCGCGCGCTGGGCGCGCGAGCCGACGCCGCCCGAACGCAGGGCGATCAGGTAGTCCTCCTGGGCGGCAACGAGATCCGGCGCGTAGATCTCCATCAGCACCTGGCCGGCGCGCACGCGCTCACCCAGGGCATGCACGCGCAGGTCCTCGACCCAGCCGGAGACGCGCGTGTGCACATGACGGATACGGTGCTGGTCGGCCACCACCTCGGCCGGCGCGCGCACCCGCGGCGACAGCACCCGACGATCGACTTCGGCGGTGCGGATGCCCAGCGCCTGGCGCAGGCCGGCATCGACCTCGATGACGGGGGCCGCCTGCGCGGCGCTGCGGCTGCGCGCGACCAGGTCCATGCCGCAGATCGGGCAGCTGCCCGGGGTCTCGCTGGTGATCTGCGGGTGCATCGGGCAGACGTAGAGCGAGGGGGCGGCGGTTGCGGTGCCGGGCAGGGCTTCGGCGCTTGCGGCCGCAGGCAGGCCCGCGTTCGCGGCCGCCGCGGGCGTCGAGTCAGCGTGCGAGGAGTGATCGTGTCCGTCGTGGCCGGCGTGGGTCTCCGCATCCGTGTGCTGCGCGGAGGATGCGTGGTCGGCGTGGTCCGCGTGATCGGGGCCTGCGGCCGAGGCCGCGCGCTCCGAGTGATCGGCGTGCGCGTGCTCGGACACCGGCGGCGCGTCCTGCGCGCTGATCGGCAGGGCGGGCAGGGCGAGGGCGGACAGCGACAAGGGCAGGGTGAGCAGCAGGGCGCAGCGGCGCTGCGACCGATGGGAAACGGCAGACATGGGAGATCTCCAGCAACAGGGACCGGGCGCGGCCCGGCGGCTCAGGCGTGATGCGCTGGGCTGTTGGAGATCGGAGGTCGAAGATTCGGCGCGCTGAACGGCGCGGCTCGCATGGGCGCTTCGAAGCCCGGCACGTGAGTCGGCGGCAGCAGGGGCCGCTGGCTCGGCGGCTCGACCGGCGGCACCTGCACGCGGCACTGCTTGCAGTGATCGCAGCCGGTCTTGGCCTTGTCGAGGCTTTCGAGGCCCGCGGCGTCGACTTCGGCCAGGGCCGCGCGCGCGGCCTTGGCATGCGGACAGTCCGGCATCGACGCCTGTGCCGATGCGCCGGACTCCGCCTGCGCCGCGAGTGCCATCGGGCAGCCGCGCGCGGCCGCGCCGGTGGCAAGGCAGAGCATCAGCAGCAGGGTGAGCAGGCGGCGCAGCATGGCGCCGATCTTAGCGCCGAAGTCGTGAACGTGCCTGCGCGCGTGGGGGCGCTCCTCCGCCGCCTTGAGCGCGACGTGCGTCAGGCCGCATTCGCGAGGCGCGATTCCCGCGCCACGCGACTGGCCTCGGAGCGTGTGACAGGTTCAAACGCCGCAGCGAGGGCGTCGCTGGGCGTTCGTGGCAGGGCGCGGTACGCGAATCCAAGGGCCTTTGGTGAGCCAGTGGCCGCGGAATTCGCGAAGCGCGCTGCCGCCATGGGCGGCCAGATGCGGCCGCAGCAGGCGGCTGGCTTTCTTCACATGCGCCCGCTCAAGGCTCGAAGCCGTTGGCGAACACCTCCAGGCCCAGCTCGCAGAAGCCCGCGCTCGGCGCCGCGCCGCGCGGCCGACCAAACGCATCCAGCGCCGCGCGCCGTGGGCTGGCGGCTGCCGCAAAGGCGCCGTCGGGCCGCGGGCAGTACTCGCCCAGCACGCCGTAGGCAGGTGTGGCCGCCACGAGCGGATTGGCCACGGCCGGCCCGGCGATGAGGTTGCCCGCCTGCTCGGCGAAGCCCTCGCTGAGCAGGGCGCCGACGTGGCTGCCGCTCACCGTCCGCAGCGCATTGTTGTAGGCGCGCACATCCGCGGCTCCCTCGTAGTTGGCGAATGCCGCCTGCCACGGCCCGCCCTGCAGCTGGAACACGGTGTTGTGGATGAAGCGCATGCGTGAACTCGTGCCATGGTCGCCGCCACTCTTGACGAACACGGCAAAGGCATCGCCATCACCCGGCGCGCCGCGCAGGTCGAAGACGTTGTTGCGGGCGACGAAGTTGCGGCCGCTCCAGTCGAAGGCGGCATTGTTGTTGGCGCGGTAGCGCACGAAGTTGGCCTCGAACACGTAGTCGCGGAACTGCGCTGCCGCGCTGACGCCCGGCTCGACCGACACCGGCCCGCCATTGCCGCCAAAGGCCCCGCTGCTCGCATTGATGCCGCCGATGAAAGAGCGCGTGACCACGATCTTCTCGGGCCGCCGGCCATCGGGGTCGCTGGTGACCATGCTGTGCAGGCGCAGCGGCCCCGTGCAGCTGTCGACGAACTCCACCTGGGAGATCACCGCCCGCTGCAGGGTCGAACTGCGCATGACCGAATTGGTGCTGGCGCAGACCTCGCTCGAGCGGTCGATGCGCACACCCAGCCAGGACAGGCCGCGGCCGAAGGGGAAGTTGATGACGAAGCCGCCGCGGGTGAAGCCGTCCTCGCGGGCCTCGTAGAGGGTGACGTGCTGGATGCGCTCGCGCGGGGGGTCGCCCAGCAGCGGACCGCCCTGCAGGGCCGCATAGCCGCTGGCTTCGACGCGACCGACCAGGATGTGCTGCACGGGCTGCAGGTCGGTGCTGACCGGATGGGTCAGAAAGCTGCTGAAGTCATTCTGCGCCGCCACCGGTTTTTCGCAGCGCAGCCCGAACACGCTGAAGTCGCGGGTCGCCTGCTGGGTCGAGCCGAACTCGATGCAGGCGGCACCCGCGCCCTGCAGCAGGCGCGGCAGGACGCCACTGCCGAAGGCGCCAATCTGGCCCGGTCCCTGGCCCTGCAGGCGTAACGCGCCGCCCAGGTTGAAGGCGTCGCCGCGGCGCAGCAGCAGGCGTCGACCGGCACCGCCGAAGCTCGTGTAGGCCGCCAGCGCATCGCTGCCGACCTCACGCCGCGCGCCCTGCGGACAACCGGCCCAGTTCAGGTTGTCGAGGGCAAGGCAGGTCGTCGCCGTACCGGCGAACACCGCGTCCGGATCCGCCACGCGGATCTGCTGCTGGGCGCTGGCCTGTGCGCCCGCGGCGTCGAACACCCGGACGCGCGCCGTGTAGGTGCCCGGCCGCTCGAACACATGCGTGGCCAGCGGGCCGATGGCTTCGTTGCGGCTGCCGCGCAATGCGCCGGTCGACCACTGGCCCGCCTCGGCATCGCCGAAGTGCCACAGATACTCGAGGTCGGTGAAGCTGTCGACAGCGAGGCTGTCGTGGCTGCTGGCGCTGGCATCGAACTGCACCGCGCAGGGCGCAGTGCAGTCGATGCGCGAGGCCTGCAGGCGAGCCTCGATCTGCGCCTGGACGACGCCGGCCCACAGGCCGCACAGGAGGAACAGGACAGGTCGGGCGGACAGCAGGTACACAAGCGCATCTCCGTGAACAATTGCCGCCAAGCCTGCCGTGCAGAAGCCGAGGGCGCGCCCGCGCCGGGAGCGATCGGCAGGATTCCGCCGACAGGCGTCGCGCGGCTGCGCTCGGCATGGGGCCTTGGCGCCCACGCATGTCCTGCTTCGAGCGCAGACGCCACGACGTGGTCTGCGACGCGCGCGTTCAGTCCTCGAACCCGTCGGCGAACAGCTCGGTCGCCTGCAGCTCGAAAGCGCCGACGTCGCAGGTGGCGCTGCCGTCGCCGTTGCCATCCTGCGGACGCGCGACACCGCGCGCGTCCGTGGGCAGGCAGCGCGCGGCGTTGGCCCCATCGACCGCCGGGCTGGTCGTTTCGAAGGCCAGCACCGGCATCGTGGCTGCCTTGTCCACGCCGATGATCTGGAAGTCGCTCACGGCGACTGCGCCCGGCAAGCCAACGCTGCAGCTGCTGTCGCCTGTGCCCAGCAGGGTGCCCAGCGTGCTGGCGGCAGCGCTGCTGAGCGCGCAGGCGTTGCCGGAGCCGGCGCGCTTTGGCGCCATCGCGCTGTTGCTCCACTCGACCAACTGGGTGGACGACGTCGTGAGGTGCGCGCCCAGGTCCGCCTGGTTGCTGAAGAAGCTGAGATGGCGGCCGACCAGGCGTGCGCCCTGCGTGGTCAGCGCGCCGCCGCCGCCGCTGACTCGGTTGCCGACGAAGCTCAGGTTCTCCAGGGTGATTTGCGCCGAGCCCTCGCCATTGTTGCCGCGTGCGAACACGGCACCGGCGTCCGCCGATCGATTGCCGCCGAAATAGCTGCGCACGATGCTGAGCGTGCAGTTCGGGCAGTCGAGTGCCAGCGCACCGCCGAAGCCCGAGCCACCGGCTTCGGGCACAGCGAAGTTGCCGATGAACACGCTGTCGCGGATCTCCACCGTCGACGCCGTCGCGCCCAGCCAGCTGATCGCACCGCCGCTGGTGAAGCCGCCGTTGGTGGCGTTGTCGATGAAGCGCGAGGACTGCACCAGCAGCGGCCCGCTGACTGCCATCGCTCCACCCGTTCCGGCGCCGGTGCCGATATGGGCGGCGGCATTGGCCTCGAACACGGTCTCGAACACGCCGACGCTGGCAACGGCCGACCAGCGCACCGCGCCGCCGGACGCGTTGGTTGCGCCGCTGCCGGTGGCGAGACAGCCGACGAAGCGCATGCGGTCCAGCACCAGGCTGTCGACGCTGCCGGCGCCGTCCGAGGCCAGACAGCCGCCGCCGCCGGCGGCGCGCCCCTGCTGCAGGGTGAAGCGGCGCAGGGTCAGCGCGTCGGAGGACGCCAGCAGACGCAGGTCCTGCGTCGTATCGAATGGCCGCAGCACCGGCGCACGACCGTTGCCGTCGATCTCGGCGATCACGTTGATCCGCGGCAGCGCCGTGAACAGCTCGATTTCGCCGTTCAGCGGATAGGCCGCGGTGAACTCGATGCGGTGCGGGCCGGTGGCGTCACCGGCCGCGTTGGCGGCGAGGATCGCGGCGCGCAGCGAGCCCGCGCCGTCGTCATCGAGGCTGGTGACACTGAAGGTGGCCGCGGCGGCGGGCAGGCTGGCGAAGGCCAGCAGCAGGGCGGGCAGGGTGCGAGGCATGGGGTGGATCCGCTGGGAAGACAGCGGCGATACGGCGCCGGCAGCGGCGTCCCGACACCCCCGAATCTCCAGCAACCCACATAGGGTGGGCCCTGGCCCACCAAGAGCCCAAGGCTCGCCCCGGTCCTGGCTCGCCAACGCGCGCAGCGCGACGGTGCTCGCCCCGGCGCAAGGGCCCACGCGATGACCGCGACCATGGCGGCGGAACCGGCAGAGCGAAACCGGGCCTGACACGCGTCATCGGGACGCCTGTCCGCGCAAGGACAGGCGACATCGGGGCGATCCTCAGCGCCACGGTGGGCCAGGGCCCACCCTATGCGGCGGCGCACGGCCGTCTACACTCCCGTCCATGCTCTGGGAAACCCTCACCGCCGCCCGTGACCTCGGCCGACTGCACGAAGTGGCGGGCGTGCTGGTGCGGCATGGCTTTGGCGATGTCGCGCGCAGGCTCGGCATGTTGGGCGCGCTGGAGCGCGTCGGCCGCGTGCTGCCGACGCAGAATCTGGAGGCGCTGGTCGCCTTGAAGCCCGAGCAGCGCATCCGCTGCGTGCTGGAGGAGCTCGGGCCCTGCTTCGTCAAGCTGGGCCAGGTGCTGGCGACGCGCGTGGACCTGTTCGGGCCGGAGTGGATCGCCGAGTTCGGCAAGCTGCAGAACCAGGTGCCGGCGCTGGCCTTCGAGCAGCTGCGGGCCCAGCTTGAACAGGATCTCGGCGGCAGTGTCGAGACGGTGTTCGCCGAGTTCGACACCGCGCCGCTGGCGGCCGCTTCGATCGCCCAGGTGCATCGCGCGCGCCTGCCCGACGGCCGTGCGGTGGTGGTGAAGATCCGCCGCCCCGACATCGAGGCCACGGTCGCCGCCGACACCCGCCTGCTGGAGCGCGTCGCCCGCGCGGTCGAGTCCGAATGGCCGGAGTGGCGGCGCTACCAGCCGCTGGCCCTGGTGCGGCAGCTGAAGTCCTCGCTGCGCCGCGAGCTCGACTTCGCCGCCGAAGGCCGGCACGCCGAGCGCATCGCCGCGAGCTTCGCCGAGGAGCCGCGGATCGTGGTGCCGCGCGTGCACTGGCCGCTGACCGGCACGCGGGTCAACGTGCAGGACTACATCGAGGGCGTGCCGCTGTGCGAGGGCGCGGCGCTGGAGGCTGCCGGCGCCGACCGCGCCGCCATCGCCAGGCTCGGCGCGCAGGCGGTGCTGAAGATGATGTTCGAGGACGGCTTCTTCCACGCCGATCCGCATGCCGGCAATGTGTTCTGGCTGCCCGGCGATCGCCTTGGCCTGATCGACTTCGGCATGGTCGGGCGCCTGTCCGAGGGCCGCCGCAGCCAGCTGATCGAGCTGATGCAGGGCCTGGTCGCGCGCGACACCGAGGCCGTGGTCGAGGTGCTGCTGGCCTGGGCCGAGGAGGGCGAACTCGACGAGGACGCGCTGGCCGAAGACATCGATGCGCTGATCGACAGCTACCACGGCGTGCCGCTGGGCCAGCTGCAGTTCGGCCGCCTGCTCAGCGAGGTGATGGCCCTGCTGCGCGATCATCACCTGGTGCTGCCGGCCGATCTCGCGCTCGTCATCAAGGTCTTCGTGACGCTCGAAGGCATGGGCCGCATGCTCGACCCGGGCTTCGACATGGCGGCCGAGGCCGCGCCCTTCCTGCGGCGCTCGGTGCTGCGTCGCTACCACCCGCGAGCCATGGCCAAGCGCGGCTGGCGTGCGGCCGGCGATGCCCTGGCCCTGCTGCAGGCGATGCCGCGCGAGCTGCGCCAGCTGCTGCAGACCGCGCGCCGCGGGCGCTTCAACGTGCATATCGATGTCGACCGCCTGAAGCGCTTCGGCGAGCAGGTCGAGCACTCGGCCAACCGGCTCAGCATCGGCGTGGTCACCGCCGCGCTGATCATCGGCTCCTCCATCGTGATGACGGTCTCCGGCGGGCCAACCCTGTTCGGCCTGCCGCTGTTCGGCCTGCTCGGCTTCCTCGGCGCGGGTGCCTGCGGCGCCTGGCTGATCTGGTCGATCTGGCGCAGCGGCGGCGGGCGCTGAGTCGGGGTCTGGGGCAACGCTGAAGAATTCCGCGTTGTCGCGCGCCTCGGCGGCCCAGCCGGCGGCAGCGAATCGCCACCCCGCGCTTCGCTCAGCAACGAGGGCGCAATGGGAAGGGCGGAACCCGGGCGGGCCGCGCTGGGCGCTGTCGCCAGCACGCGGCATACTCCGGCGCCGGAGGACGCATGAGCATTCCATCCAGCGAACACGAGGACGCGCCGACTGTAGCCGTTGCCGCGGCTGCAACGGCCGCCGGCTCGGCGGCCCAACCCGGTCTGCGCATTGGCGCCTACCAGCTGAAGCGTTCGCTGGGCGCTGGCGGCATGGGTGAAGTCTGGCTGGCCGAGCAGCTTGAACCGGTGCGCCGGCCGGTGGCGCTCAAGCTGATGCAGCGGCAGCTGCTGAACCCGCTGTCCGAAGCCTACTTCGAGGTCGAGCGGCAGGCGCTGGCGCGGATGGACCACCCGGCCATCGCCAAGGTCTTCGACGCCGGCCGCACGCCGGAAGGCCACCCCTGGCTGGTGATGGAGTGGATCGATGGCGAGCCGCTGCTGGACTGGTGCCGGCAGCGCCGGCCCGAGCTGCCGGCGCGCCTGCGCCTGATGGCTGCGCTGGCCCGCGGCGTGCAGCACGCGCACGCGCGCGGCGTGCTGCATCGCGATCTGAAGCCCGGCAACGTGCTGGTGGTGCAGGTCGACGGCCAGCCGCAGCCCAAGCTCATCGATTTCGGCATCGCGCTGGGGCTGGATGCAGGCCCGACCAGCCCCGGCGATGCGCACAGCTACGAAGCCGCCGGCAGCGGCGCCTTCATGAGCCCGGAGCAGCGCGCCGGCACGGCCGAGGCCATCGATCCGCGCGCCGATGTCTATGCGCTTGGCATGATTCTGCTCTGCCTGCTGCTGCCCGATGCGCGCCTGGGCGTGCTGGGTGAGGACAGCCTCGATGCGCAGCGCCTGCGTGCGCGCTTCGACGCCGCGCTGGCCACCGGACGCGGGCGCAGCGAACCGCTGCTGGCGGCCGTGCCGCGCGCACTGCTGCAGGTGCTGCGCTGCGCGCTGGCGCCACGCCAGGCCGAACGCTACGCCTCGGCCGAGGCGCTGGCGATCGAACTCGAGCGCTATCTGCAGCGGCGACCGCTGGCGGTGGTGGGCGAGGGCCGGCTGTACCGTTCCGGCCTGTTCCTGCGCCGCAATGCGCTGGCGGCCTCGGCAGTCGTCGCGATCGTACTGGCGCTGGCGGCGGGGCTCAGCTTCGCCCTCTACGGCCTGCGCCAGGCGCGCAGCGAGGCCGAACACGCACGCCTGATGAGCGGCTTCATGGCGGATGTGTTGACCGGCGTCGATCCGCAGTACGCGGACGGTCTGGACCGCAGCCTCCTGAACCGCATTCTCGACGATGCCGCCGGGCGCGCCCAGGACCAGCTCGCCACGCGCCCGGACGCGCTGGCCGAGGTGCTGGGCGTGGTCGGCAGCACCTATGCCAACGTCGGCGACCACGCGCGTGGCATCGAGCTGCTGCGTCAGGCGCAGCTGCTGGCGGAGGCACGGCTGCCGGCGGCGCACCCCGCGCGGCTGCACGTGGCGCGCCGTCTCGGCGATGCGCTGGCCATCACCGGCGAAGCGAAGGCGGCCGAGGCCCTGCTGCGGCCCGCGCTGGCGGCGATGGGCGCGTTCGACCCGCGCTATCCGCTCGCCGCGCCCGATCTGCGCCTGAGCCTGGCCTGGGCGCTGCGCGACCAGGGTCGCTTCGAGGAGGCGCTGGTCGAGGTGCGCGCGGCGCGTGCCGAACTGGCGGGCCTGCCAACGCCGGAAGGCGATCCGGATCCACTCACCGCCGGCTATGTCGAGCAGGTGGTGTTGAGCGACATGGGCCGTGCCGCCGAGGCCGAAGCCGCGCTGCGACCGCTGCTGCAGGCGCATGTCGCCGCCTATGGCGAACACCATGCGCGGACCCTGCGGATCAGCAACAGCCTCGGCGTGCTGCTCCTGCAGCAGCGGCGATTCGCCGAGGCCGAGCCGGTGCTGCGGCAGACCCTGAGCGCCAGCGAGGAGCTTTACGGCGCCCATCACACGGCGACCCTCAACCCCCTGAGCAACCTTGCCGGCGCGCTGCGCCAGCAGGGCAAGGTCGAGGAGTCCGGGCCCTACTACCGGCGCGCCTACGAGGGCTTCGTGGCGGCTTTCGGCGAGACCCACCCACGCGCGATCCAGACCCTGGCCAACCTCGGCAACTTCCACCTGAGTGCGGGCGATGCGCAGGCCTCGCTGCAGAACCATCTGCGTGCCCGCGAGCTGTCGGACGGCGTGTTTCCGGCCGAGCACCCGGTGATCGAGGAAACCCACTTCGGCGCCGGCAAGGCGCATGCGGCGCTGGGCCAGTGGGCGGAAGCGCAGGTCGAACTGGAGCGCGCCCTGCAGCTGCGCACGGCGCGCCTGCCGCCCGAACACCCGGGCATCGCCGACGTGCAGGCGGAGCTGGACAAGGTGCGGGCCGCGCTGGCGGCCGGCGATCGGGGCTGAGGTGTTCGACCCTGCGGCGAGTGCGCCTGCCTGTGATCGCGATGACCGCGGCGGGCGTGGGGCTCATGGTGGGCCAGGGCCCACCCTATGTGGGCACGGGGTGGGTGGAAGGCGATCCGCTCGCGTGAGGAATAGGGTGGGCCCTGGCCCACCGTGAGCTTGAGGCTCGCCTCGATGTGGCGATCCGACGCTTCCGCCAGGGTCGCGCTGCGTGCGATCCAATCCGCAGCGTTGCTGGGCCTCCAAACACGCCGACGCTGGCGTGGTTCAAGCCTTGCTCAATACACCGGCGGCTCGCCCGGCGGTCGGCGCTTGTAGCGCTTGTGCACCCACAGGTACTGCGCCGGCGCCTCGCGCACCATGGCCTCGACCGCGGTGTTGACCCGCGCGGTGTCGGCGGCGGCGTCGGTGCTGGGGAAATCGGCCAAGGGCTGGCCGATGCGGAGCGCGTAGCGGGCGCCCTCGCGACGATGGAAGAAAGGCACCACGGCCGCACCGGACAGTCGCGCCAGCTGGTGGGTGGCGGTGATGCTGGCGGCGGGAATGCCGAAGAAAGGCACGAAGACGGTGTCCTTGCCGAGCATGTCCTGGTCCGGCGCGTACCAGAGGATGCCGCCGCCCTTCAGATGACGGATCGCCGCGCGCAGCTCCTCGCGCTTGAACATGGCGCTGGCATAGCGCAGGCGTCCGGCCAGCACCGCGGCTTCCATCACCGGCTCGTCGTGGGCGCGGTACATGCCGGCCACCGGCACGTGCGCGGTCAGCAGACGCCCGCAGGCCTCCAGGGTGGTGAAGTGGCCGGACACCAGCAGTACGCCGCGGCCGTCGCGGGCCAGCGCCTGCAGGTGCTCGATGCCCTCGATCTCAAGACCCCGCCGCCAGGGCTTCTCGCTGCCGAACCAGGCGCGGGCGAATTCGAAGGCGCCGGTGCCGAGCGCGGCGAAGTGCTCGCGCAGCAGGCGCGCGCGATCGGCCGGCGCGAGCGCGGGAAACACCAGTTCGAGATTGCGCGCGGCCACGCGCCGACGGCCGCGCGCGACCCACAGCAGCAGGCGGCCCAGCACCGGCCCGATGCGCAGCTGCCAGGACCACGGAATGCGCGCCGCCAGCTTGAGCGCGGCGACGCCGAGCTGGGCCGGCCAATGGCGCGGCGCCCACAGGGAAGAGGACTTGGAACTCATGGCGCCAGTGTAACGGTCGCGCTGCTGTGCCCGGACGCCAGCAGGGCGCGCCAGGCCCCGACCAGGGCCTGCGTGTGCGCATGCCGCGGCGTCGACAGCAGGCTCCCGGTTGGGCCGACCTCGACGACGCGGCCCGCGAACATCACCGCGCAGCGCTGCGCCAGTGCGGCCGCCGCACCCGGGTCATGGGTGATGAACAGCAGGCTCAGCCCGCGCGCGCTTTGTAGATCGCGCAGCAGCTCCAGCACTTGGCGGCGGCTGATCGCATCCAGCGCGCTGACTGCCTCGTCGCAGACCAGCAGCGCGGGTGCCAGCATCAGCGCGCGGGCGATGGCGATGCGCTGGCGCTGGCCGCCGGAGAAGGCGTGTGGATACCGCTCCAGCGCGTCGGATTCCAACCCGACTTCGTTCAGGGCCTGCACCAGCTGTGCGCGCGAGCAGGGCTGGCCGTGCAGGACCAGCGGCTCGGCCAGCAGGGCGGCGATGCGCTGGCGCGGGTCGAGCGAGCTGTAGGGATCCTGGAACACGATCTGAGCGCGCGGACGCAGCTGCCGCAGTGCGCCGCCCTGCAGCGCGTGCAGCGGCGCATCCTGCAGCCAGGCCTCGCCCTCGATGCGCGCCTCGGTGAGCTGCAGCAGGCCGCGCACCAGTGAACTCTTGCCGCTGCCCGAGGCGCCGAGAACGGCCAGGCACTCGCCGCGCGCGAGCTCCAGATCCACGCCTTGAACGGCGGCCGCTGCGGCGCGCGGGTAGCGCAGGCCGAAGCCGCGCAGGCGCAGCAGGGGCGCGGTCGCTTCGGTCGCTTTGGGCGAGAGCGATGACACCGACGCAGCCGCCGGCGTGCGCGCGTCACAATCGGCGCAATCGTCGGCGCGGGCGGCCGCGCGGGTGTCCTGGGTGGAGATGAGGCGCTCAGGCGCTGCGCCGGAGTCGCGCGCCGCCAGCAGCCGCTGCGTATAGCCGGCCTGTGGATGCGTCAACACCGCGGCCGTCGGCCCCTGCTCGACCACGCGCCCGCGCTCCAACACGCAGAGCTGATCCGCCAGACGCGCCACCACATCGAGATCGTGGCCGATGAACAGCAGGGCGAGGCCGCGCTCGCGGCGCAGGCGTTCCAGCAGTTCCAGCACCTCGTGCTGGCTCAGCAGATCGAGCGCGCTGGTGGCCTCGTCGCAGATCAGCAGCTCCGGTTGCCCGCACAGGGCCAGCGCGATCATCACCCGCTGGCGCTGGCCGCCGCTGAGCTGGCCGGGACGGGCACGCAGGAAGCGTTCGACCGAGAGAGCGGGCGCTTCCTGCGCGCCCGCAGCACGTTCTGCAGTTGGGTGCGGCGCGCGTGCGGCCGCATCCGCGGCTTTCGTGTGCGTAGGCTCGACCTCGCCCAGCCCAACCTCGATCAGCGCCGCCCGCGCGGCGGCCTCCAGCGCCTCGCCGCGCAGGCCGCGCAGCTGGCGCAGGCTCTCGCGCAGCTGGCTGCCAACGCTGCGCAGCGGATGCAGGCTGGCCAGCGGGTCCTGGAAGACCAGGCCGATCGCGCGCCCGCGCAGGCCCACAGGCAGGGCTTCGGCGAGATCGACATCGCGATCGCCGAGATGCAGGCGGCCCCGCGCGCGCAGGCCGCGCGGCAGCAGCCCGCTCAGCGCCAGCGCCGACAGACTCTTGCCCGAGCCCGAGCCGCCGATCAGGCCGAGGCACTCGCCGCGCGCCAGCGCGAACGACAGCGGGCCGATCGCGCGGCCGTCGGGCAGGGTGATCGACAATTCCTCGACGGCGAAAGCGGTCTGCGTGGCCGCCGCGGCAGCGGAGCGCTTCGCGGCGCCGGATACGGCGGTCGCGACTTCGCGCGGGTCGGGTGGTTGAGGCGAGCGGATGGACCGAGGCGGCCCGAACTGGGCCCCCGCCTGCGCGGGGGCGACGGGAACAGAGGTCGGGGCGAGCGCTTCTGCTTCCTGGGAGCGAGTCAGCCGCGCATGGCCTGGATGCTGCTGCGCAACCATCGATGCGTCATCCCCGCGAAGGCGGGGATCCAGTGGGCTTGCGACGGCGGCGGCTTGGCGTCGTTCGGCGGCAGCGCCGGACAAGCCATGCGCTGTCGACTGCGCCACCAGCCGCGGATCCAGCGCATCGCGCAGGGCCTCGCCCAGACGCTGGAACGTCAGCAGCAGCGCACACAGCAGCAGGGCCGGGCCGATCAGCACCCAGGGCGCGGTGTCGAGCTCCTGCGCGCCTTCGCCCAGCAGCGCACCGAGTCCGGCCCAGGGCTCGCTCAGGCCAAGGCCGAGAAAGCCGAGAAAGCTCTCGACCAGCACCACGTTGGCGGCGATCAGGCCCGCATAGACGAGCGCCAGCGGCAGCAGATTGGGAATCACATGTCGGCGCAGCAGGTCGAGTCGCCCGGCGCCAGCCGCGCGCGCGGCCAGCACGAAGCCGCTGTCGCGCAGGCGCGCGGCCTCGGCGCGCATCACCCGCGCCAGATCGATCCAGGCCTGGCCGGCGATGGCGGCCAGCAGCAGCCACAGCGAGCGCTCGAACAGGGCCAGCAGCAGGATGACCAGCAGCAGGAAGGGCAGGGCGGACAGCACGTCCAGCGCGCGCATCATCAGCCGCTCGCTGCGGCCGCCGACCAGCCCGGCCCAGGCGCCGTAGGCCAGCCCGATCAGCAGGGCGACCACGGTCGCGCACACGCCGATCAGCAGGGACATGCGCAGGCCCATCAGGCTGCGCGCCAGCACATCGCGGCCAATCGCATCGGTGCCCAGCCAGTGCTGCCAGGACGGCGGTTCCGACAGCGCCTCCCAGTCGGGCTTCCAGGCCGCTTCGCTGCCGGTGATCAGCGGGCCAACGAAACCGAGCACGGCGAGCACGCCAAGCAGCCACAGCAGGCGCCGCACGGGCGGCGAGGCCAGCGCGGAGCGTTGGGCGGGCGAGGGCAGGGCTTCGACAGTCATCGCCGCGCAGGATACGGCCAGGCGATCGCGATCAACGAGCGCAGACAGGCTCAGCCTTACACTGCGGGCCTTCCCCGAATCGACCGGAGACCGCCATGGCCTACCCGCACACCCGCCCCCGCCGCATGCGCCGCGACGACTTCTCGCGCCGGCTGATGCGCGAGCATCGCCTGAGCGCCGACGACCTGATCCTGCCGGTGTTCGTGCGCGAGGGCGAGAGCGTGCGCGAGTCGATCGGCTCGATGCCGGGCGTGGAGCGGCTGTCGATCGATCTGCTGCTGAAGCTCGCCGATGAAGCCGTCGAACTCGGCATTCCGGCGCTGGCCCTGTTCCCGGTGACGCCGCCCGAGGCGAAGTCGCTGGATGCGGCCGAGGCCTGGAACCCGCAGGGTCTGGCCCAGCGCGCGGTGCGCGCACTCAAGGCCCGGCATCCGGGTCTCGGCGTGATCACCGATGTCGCCCTGGACCCCTTCACCACCCACGGCCAGGACGGCCTGATCGACGCCAGCGGCTACGTCGTCAACGACGAGACCGTCGAAGCCCTGGTCAAGCAGGCGCTGAGCCACGCCGAGGCCGGCGCCGACGTGGTCGCGCCGTCGGACATGATGGACGGCCGCATCGGCGCGATTCGTTCTGCGCTGGAAGCGGCGGGCCATATCCACACCCGCATCCTTGCGTATTCGGCCAAGTACGCCAGCAGCTTCTACGGCCCCTTCCGCGACGCCGTCGGCTCGGCCGGCAACCTCGGCAAGGGCAACAAGTACACTTACCAGATGGACCCGGCGAACTCCGACGAGGCCCTGCGCGAGGTCGGCCTCGATCTCGACGAGGGTGCCGACATGGTGATGGTCAAGCCGGGCCTGCCCTACCTCGACATCGTGCGGCGGGTGAAGGACCGCTTCGGCGCACCGACCTTCGTCTACCAGGTCAGCGGCGAGTACGCGATGCTGAAGGCCGCCGCGCAGAACGGCTGGCTCGACGAGCGCGCGGTCGCGCTGGAGTCGCTGCTGTCGATCAAGCGCGCCGGCGCCGACGCCATCCTCACCTACTACGCCCTGGACGCCGCGCGCTGGCTGCGCGAGCGCTGAGCGCATAGGGTGGGCCCTGGCCCACCATGGCCCATGCGCAGCGCGAGCGCCCGGTCGCTTCCTACCCGAGGCCGCGCGCTGGCGGCAGACCCATGCCACATCGCGCGCCGCAGACAAGCGACCGATCCGACTTTGCGGCACGCGCGCGCCCGCCGGAGCGCGCAGCGCAAGCTGCTAGAGTCCCAGCCCTGACCCCGCATCCGCATCGAGGAGCCCGCCATGACCCAGCACTTCGCCGTCTTCGGCCAGCCCATCCACCACTCGCTCTCGCCCTGGATCCACGCCGCCTTCGGCAAGCAGTGCGGGATCGACCTCGACTACCGCGCGATCGAAGCGAGCCCGGCGGACTTCGCCACCGCGATTGCGTCCTTCGGGGCGGCCGGCGGTCGCGGCGCCAACATCACCCTGCCGCACAAGGAGGCTGCCTACGCCCTGTGCAAGGAGGTGAGCGAATACGCCTTCCACGCCGGCGCGGTGAACACCCTGATCCGCCAGGGCGACGGCTGGCTGGGCGACAACACCGACGGCGCCGGGCTGATCCGCGACCTGACCGAGCGCGAGCGCCTCGACCTGCGCGGTCGCCGCTGCCTGATGATCGGCGCCGGCGGCGCCGCGCGCGGCGTCGCGCCCGCGTTGATCGAAGCCGGCGTGGCCGAGCTGATGATCGTCAACCGCAGCCCGGAGCGCGCCGACAAGCTGGCCGACATCCTTGGCGAGCCGGATCGCGTCAAGACCCGCTACTGGCAGGACATGGGCGAGCAGGGCAGCTTCGAGCTGATCATCAATGCAACCTCGGCGGGCCGCCTCGGCGGCAGCCTCGACCTGCCCTTCAGCCTGCTGGCGCCGCGCGCGCTGTGCGTCGATCTCAGCTACGGCGAGGCGGCGATCCCCTTCCTGTCCTGGGCCCGCGCCGGCGGCTGCGAGCACGCCGTCGATGGCCTCGGCATGCTGGTCGAACAGGCCGCCGAGAGCTTCCTGCGCTGGCACGGTGTGCGCCCGCAGACCGATGAGGTCTACGCCGCGCTGCGCGCCCGCGATAACGAACTGCAGACCGCTGACTGATGCGTGGCGGCAGGCCCTGCCGGTGAGCCCGTGTCGGTGATGTTGTGCAGAGCCGGCTGCGGTGCCTGCTGCATCGCGCCCAGCATCAGCAGCCCGATCCCCGGCATGCCGCAGGGCAAGCCCGCGGGCGTGCGCTGCGTGCAGCTGGATGCGCTGAATCGCTGCCGGATCTTTGGACAGCCCGAACGCCCGGCGGTGTGCTCGGCGCTCAAACCCGAACTCGCGATGTGCGGCGCGGATGCGACCGAAGCGCTGGCCTGGCTGACGCGGCTGGAGCAGGCCACACGCTGAGGCGCGTCGCCCGGAAGCCCGCCGTGGTCTCGCGCCTCACTCCGAACGGAGAGACTCCCATGCGCCAACCCGCTGCCAGTGGCGTGCTGATCTACGCCAGCCAGCTCGACCGCATGTCGGTCTTCTATCAGCGGGTGCTGGGCCTGCGCGAAGTGCATGCCGATGCGATGCATCGGGTGCTGAGCGGCGCCGACACGCAGCTCCTGCTGCACGCCCTGCCGCCGCAGGTCGCAGCACAGGTGGTGATTGCATCACCGCCCGAGCCGCGCGAGACCCAGGCCATCAAGCCCTTCTTCACCGTGCCCAGCCTGGACGCCGCCGAGCGCGAGGTCGAAGCCTGCGGGGGTCGCATCCACGGTCCGATCTGGCCCGGCCCCGGTCTGCGCGTGCGCAACGTCTGCGACCCCGAAGGCAACGTCCTGCACCTGCGCGAACGGGTGAGCTGACCGAGGCGCTCACCCGCAGGGGGGCAGCGCGCTGGCCGCCATGGCAGGATCGTGGCCGTACCCGACAGCGAGGGTGCTCGACACAATTCCATCCGACGGCACGACCGGAGCGCTCACATGCTCAAGTTCCAGGCCCGATTGCTGCGCCCCGCCCGCCCCGAGACCGCGGACTGGGCCTTCTTCGTGCTGCCACCGGACATCAGCGCCGCGCTGCCCTCGCGCAGCCAGGTCAGCGTCGAGGGCCAACTGCAGAGCGTCGGTTTCGAGACCACGCTCGAACCCGATGGCAAGGGCGGTCACTGGATGCGGGTCGCTGCCGAGCTGATGAAGGCGGCCCGCGCGGCCCCCGGCGATACCGTCGCGGTCACGATGTCGGCACTCGCGCGCGAGCCTGAACCCACGGTGCCCGAAGACTGGGCCGCAGCGCTGGCTGCGCAGCCCGCAGCGCGCGCGACCTGGGATGACATCACGCCGGTGGCGCGGCGCGACTGGATCCAGTGGATCACCTCGGGCAAGAAAGCCGAGACCCGCGTCAAACGCATCGCCACCGCCTGCGACATGCTGGCCAAGGGCAAGCGCCGCGCCTGCTGCTTCGATCGTTCGGGGATCTACAGCGGCGCTTTCAGCGCGCCGGAGGCCGCAGACCAGGTGGACGCTTGAGAGCTTCCCAGCCCTGCGTGGCGGGCCGCGTGTTCTCGAAGAAGCGTGGACTCACTCGCTCGCGCTTTGTGTAGGAGCCTGCTTGCAGGCGACCGCAGCCTGCGCCCTGCACGACACTGCGGGTCGCGAGCAAGCTCGCTCCTACAAACAGCCGGTACGCGGGACCCCATTTGCGTCCTGCGGTCAACCGAGTGTTTTGCTCCAATCTCCGTGATTCAACGGACTGCTTCGCTGCCCTCGCCGCGCGTCGATTGAGTGTTTTGCTCCCCACTCCCCTGGAGGGAGAGGGGCCGGGGGAGAGGGGGCGATCTTGCCGCGAGTGTGCCCCCTCTCCCCAACCCCTCTCCCACGGGGGGAGAGGGGCTCAACCGCAGCCCATGCTCTGCACGCAGCCTGCGGCCTGCACCCAGCGTGCGGGTCGCGCGCTCGCCTACACGCCACCGAGGAGGCTTGACCTGAAAGAGAGTGTCTACAAACAGCCGGCCTTCGCGAGGGGCGACATCTACGGGGGTTGAGGGGTCTGTCCTTGAGAGCTTCTCAGCCCCGCGTCGGGGGGCGGGTGTTCTCGAAGAAACATGGGGGCGTCATCCCCGCGCATGCGGGGATCCAGTGATCTGGCCGCTGCTGCAGGTCCGGTCTGGGCCCCCGCCTCCGCGGGGGCGACGAGCCAGGGGTCGCTAGACGCTGTTTGGGCCGGATTTTCACGCCGTGCTGCCGCGAAGGCGATCCAATACGATCAACCACTTACGATTCTGCTTCTTTAGAGTCAGCCTTGCCCATGCCGAGGTCGATGCCTTCTCAGGGGGCCGGGCGATGGATCCGCTAAGCACGCTGGGTTGCCTGAGCAGTTGACGCCGCCTTGCCGCCGCGCCGCGCAGTCTGCGCGCCACCTTCACTGTCCGGCGCCTGCCCATGTCCTTCGTCCGACCCCTGTCTTCGATAAGCCTGCTGGCCGTGCTCGCGCTGCCGGCCTGGGATGCGCAGGCCCAGAACGATCGACGCGGCCCGCCGACCCTGAGCGTCGGCGTGATGGGCATCGTTCGCGATACGCCCTATCGCGAGGCCGACAACGACAGTCTGGTGGTGCCGGTGTTCCAGTACGAGGGCGAGCGCCTGTACTTCCGCGGCCTCAATCTCGGCTGGAAGCTAGACCCCACGGCGGACATCCAGATCGAGCTGATCGCCCGCGCCCGCCTCGACGGCTTCGAGGCCAAGGATTCGCCGGTGTTCGCCGGCATGGCCGAGCGCGAGCGCTCGCTGGAGCTGGGCGCCTCGGCCAGCCGCACGTTGGGTCCGGGCCGCATCGAGTTCGCGGCCTTCACCGATGCGCTGGACCGCAGCGGCGGCCAGGAGCTCGACCTGATGTGGCGCGGCGATTTCGGCCAGGGCCCGTTCCGCGTGCAGCCGGAAGTCGGCCTGCGCTGGCAGAGCCAGGATCTGGTCGACTACTACTTCGGGGTGCGTGCGGACGAAGCCTCCGCCCTGCGCCCGGCCTACCGCGGCGATACGGCGCTGGTGCCGCGGGTCGCGGTGAATGCGCTGGCGCCGCTCGGCGGGCAGTGGAGCGTGTTCGCGCGGCTGTCCTTCGACGATCTGCCCTCGGAGATCACCGACAGCCCGCTGGTCGATCGCGGCAGCGAGCGGCGGGCCTTCATCGGCCTGATCTACGGCTTCCGCTGAGAGCGTGTGAAAAGACCCAGACGCCGTAGCGAGGCGTCTCTGCGCGTTCGCGGCAAAGCGCCGTACGTGAATTCAGTGAAGTCCGGAGAGGCAGTGACCGCGGAATTCGCGTAGCGCGCTGCCGCCGCGGGCGGCCAGAGGCGGCCGCACTAGGCGGATGGTTCTCACAGGCTCTGAGGCCCCGCGCGCCTGCGTCTGGCCTCAGTGTCCGGCGTGCGTATCCGCCGGCTTGCCGCTGCGGTCCGCGACTTCGAACTCCACAAGTACGGATTCATCGCCGTCGAAACGCAGGTTGACGGGAATCCTCTCGCCTTCGGCAAAGGCTGGCGCCGGGTTGAAGAACATCAGGTGCTCGGCGCCGGGCTTCAGGCTGAACTTCGCGCCGGCGGGAATCTCGATGCCGTCGGGCAGGCGGCGCATGCGCATGACGCCGTCGACGTCCGCCATCGTGTGGATCTCCATGCTCGACGCCCGCGGGCTGTCCGCGCCGAGCAGGCGGCGCGTCGTCTCGCCGGCATTGTGGATCTCGATGTAACCAGCGCCGACGCGCGCGCCCGGCGGCATCGGCCGCGCCCAGGCGCCGCTGAAGTGCAAGGTGCTGCTGTCGGCAGCGAGGACGGCAGGCGCCGGCAGCAGCGCGGCGAAGAGCAGGACGGAAGCGAGGGCGCGAAGCAGCATGGCGATCATCCGGATGGTGAGCGCGCGCAGACTAGCGCCGCGCGCGTGAATGGTCGATGCGACGGAAGGTCGCGGGCAGCGGTGAGTCGCGTGAATGACAGCTCGGCAACCACGATCGACAGACGCTGGCGCCCCGCCGCTGTCGGACTTCGCCCCCGCGCCGCGTATCCCGCGCATCCCTTCCAGCCTGAGTTCGCCATGCGCGCCTGTCCGCCCGTTCTGTCCCGCTGCTGTTCCCTGCTGCTGCTGGCCCTGGCCGGCTTCGCTGCACCCGCGGCCAACGCCCAGTTCGATCCCCAGGGCGTGCAGTACCTGAGCCCCTTCGGCGAGGCCAACAACGCGCTGGGCGCCGCGCTGACGGTGCATGCCGACGGCAGCTATACCGTCGCCGGTACGGCCTTCGTCCGCGGCCAGGGCACGCCGGTCACCCTGCTGCTGCGGCGCTTCAATCCAGACGGTACGCCCGATCCGGCCTACAGCTTCAGTCTGGAGCACAGCGCGAGCATCAGCCTCGGCGCGCGCAGCCTGCTGGCCCTGCCGGACGGCGGCGTGCTGCTGGCCTATACCCTTGCCAATCCGAACTCACCCGGCGACAGCTTCACCCGTGTGATCAAGCTGGACGCCGAGGGCGACACCGCGCCGGGCTTCACGCCCTTCGTCTTCGATCCGACGCTCGGCGCCGACGAGGCCCACACGCTGGCCCTGCAGGCCGATGGCCGGATCCTGATGGCCGGCAGTCGCCCGCCGCTCAACGGCGGCAGCGAACGCCTGGCGGTGGCGCTACGGCTGAACGCGAACGGCAGCATCGACAGCAGCTTCGCGAGCGATGGCTTTTTCAGCCAGCCGGCCCTGCCCAGCCCCAACCAGTTCCAGACCTTCCTGCCCGAGCCGGATTTCAGCGGCATCGGCCTGCTCGCCGACGGCCGCATCCAGCTGGTCGGCACGGCCAGCAACTTCATCAGCGGCCAGAGCGAACTGCTGATGCGGCGCCTGCGCGCCGACGGCAGCGTCGATCCGGACTTCAACGCGGGCGAGCCGCGCCTGTATGCGCACCGTCGCGGCAACAACACCGGCCTGCGCACCGCCGGCAGCGCGGCCGATGTCTCGCCGGAGGGCGTGATCCTGGTCGGTGGCGTCAGCACCGCTGGCGGCAGCAATGCGCCCTATCTTTGGCAGTTCGATGCGAGCGGCCAGCTGATGGCGTCGGCCTCGGAAGAGCTCGACGATTTCCATTCCGTCCGCGACGTGCAGCTGCTGCCGAATGCCGGTGCCGTCGCCGTGGGCAGCTACACCGACGCCAGCGTTACCGGCGCGCTGGTGGCGGTCTATCCGCAGGGGATCGGCTTCAGCGGCGGCTTCTTTGGCCGCTTTGCGTCCAGCGCCCGCGACCACAGCCTGTCGGCGCTGGCCTATCTGCCGGACAGCGGGAAGCTGCTGGGCTTCGGCACCGGCGTGACCGAGGCCAGCGGACTGCTCTCCAACCGCTGGGTGCTGACCCTCGACAGCCTCCCCGCGCTGGACCTGCTGCCAACGCTGCCGCCGACCCTGCGCTTCGAGGGCGTGGCGCCGGGGGCCATGGTCGACAGCGGTGTGTTGAGTCTGCCGGGGGTCAGTGACTTCGTGCGCGTGCCGCTGCGCGTGCGCAGCGGCGGGCTCGAGGTCGGCGACAGCAGCGTGGAAAGTCCCGACGAGGCCAACCCGCGCCTGCTCTGGGCCAACAGCAGCGGCACGCCCGCTGCGCTGGCCCTGCGGCTTCGACACAGCGCCGCGCCGACGCTGGGCGTCGAGACGGTGACGCAGCTGACCGTGGGCGGCGTGGTCCGCTCGCACAACCACGCGCTGACGGTCGGCAGCATCGCCGAGCTGCGGATGGAATCGCTGACCGGGCAGGGCATGGCGATCTTTGCGGATGGCTTCGAAGCCAGCGCGAATCGCGCAGACTACAGAGCCAGTACCGAGCCGCCACAATCCTGAGGTCGAGTTGATCGTTCTGTGAGCTGCGTGTCCTTGCCGTAGCGTCCAGAATGCGTGACCGGGGCGTGCGGCGGGAGGCACAGGGATGGCGGATTCGGGGCAGGCGCCGCGCTGGGCGGGGTCGGCGCGCGCGACGGCAGGCGGAGCATCGCTCCCAGAAGGAAAGTCGGCGGCGCTGCGCTGGGTCGCGCAAGTCCTGGCTGACAGGCCGACGCCGCTGCGTGTGCCGGAGTCGGTGTCGGTCACGCGCCGGCAGTGGCGCGCGCAGCGCGCGTCCGTGCTGGTGCGGGTTGGGCACACGCTGAGGGCCGTGCGCTATGCCGTGCGCAGCGATGCCTTCGACGAAGACCGCAGTGCTGCCTCGCAGGCTGGGCGCTATCTGAGTCTTCTGGATGTCGCGTCGGATGCGGTGGCCGAGGCCATCGATGCCGTGTTCGACGCCATGTCGGGTCATGCCGAGGACCAGGTGCTGCTGCAGCCGATGCTGGCACCGACCCGGCGCGCCTGCGTGGCCAGCACGCATCGCCTCAGCGACGGAGCGCCCTGGTACTGCATCGAGTTCGGTCAAGGTGACCCGGCCGTGGTCACGGGCGGACGCGCCACGGGTCGCCATCTGGCCTGGCCGCGCGCGCAGTTCGCCGATGCGTCCGCAGTCGCGCAGACCCAGGCGATGTCGCTGATCAGCGACCCCGATGCGGCTCAGGTGATCGCCCTGCTGCGTGCGATCGAGGCTTGCGGGCTGCGCGAGCCTTTCGAGGTCGAATGCCTGTTCACCGACAGCGGCGCCCCCTGGCTGCTGCAGCTGCGCGCGCTCGGCATGCGCGAACGCTGGCCGCGCCGGTCGCCACGGCCGCCGACACGGCCCACGCTGGCTCTGCGCGAGCCGGAGCCCGACCTGCTCGGTCGCCATACCGCGCTCAGCCTGATGTCTGACTGGAACCCGGCGGAACTGATCGGCACGCATCCGCGGCCGCTGGCGCTGTCGCTGTTCCAGACCCTGATCAGCCGCGACAGCTGGTGGCGGGCGCGTGCACAGCTCGGCTACCGCGCGCCGCCGCGCGCCGGGATCCACCTGCTGCGGCCGGTGCTGGGCCGGCCCTACGTCGATCTGCGGCGCAGCCTCAACTCGCTGCTGCCCGCGGGCCTGGATGCCTTGACTGGCACGCGCCTGGTCGAGGCCTGGGTCGAACGCGTGCGCAGGCAGCCGGAACTGCACGACAAGCTGGAGTTCGAGGTCTGCCGCAGCGTGCGTGATTTCACGCCCGCGCCGATCGTGCGCGCCACTCTCGGCGCGTGTCTGGATGGGTCCGCGGCAGCGGCCTTCGAGCAGGCCCTGCACGGGCTGAGCCTGCGTCTTCTCGGCACATCGCCGCGCACGGAACCGCGTGCCGCAGCCGCCGGCGATACGTTCGATCCTGCACGGCCGAGCATTGATGCAGTGAAGCGATTGCTGCGCGTGGCCCGGCAGCGTGCGCTGGACTTTGCTGCCGACGCACGTCTGGCCTTTGCTGCCGAAGCGCAGCTGCGCAGCGCCATCGCGCGTGGCGCACTCACGCCGGAGCGCGCGGGACTGCTGCGGCAGAGCCTGGGCGCCACCGCGACGCCGGGCGACCTGCACCACGATGCGCCGCGGTGGCGGCCGTCCAGCTTCGACATCACCCAGCCACTGCTTCCGGCGCCTGAGGGCGTCCGTCGCGACGAGGCCAAGCGCCAGTTCGAACTCAGCCCGGCGGAGACACGCGCGCTCGACAGCCTGCTCCACGAAGCGGGCTTCGCCCTTGCGCCTGCGGCCTGGCTGCAGTGGTGGCAGCACTGCAGCCGTGCGCGCGAGGCCGGCAAGTACGCGCTGATGCGGCCGCTGGCGCAGCTGCTGGAAGCGCTCGCGGCCCTGGGTGCACGGCAGGGCCTGGATCGCGAAGCGCTGTCCTGGCTGTCGCTGCCGATGCTGCTGCGTGGGCTGGGCCAGGACTCGGCCCCGACCGCGCTGCAGACCTGCGCCGAACGAGCGTGGCGGCGGGCCGAACGCGAGCAAGGCTGGCTGCTGGGTCCGGTGCTGCGCGAGGCGAGCGATCTCGATGCCTTCGACAGCCTGGGTTTGCTGCCGAACTTCATAGGCCGACGCGCCTTGCGCGCGTCGCTGTACGTGCTGCCGAACAGCGACCCCGCGCAGGCGGTGCCGCGCGGCGCGATCGTCGCGGTGCTGCAGGCCGACCCGGGCTATGACTGGCTGTTCGCGCGCGACATTGGCGGCCTGATCACCGCCTGGGGCGGCGCGCATTCGCATATGGCAATCCGCTGTGCCGAGTTCGACCTGCCTGCCGCGATCGGCTGCGGCGAAGCGGTGTGGGCGCGCCTGCTGGCAGCGCGCGAAGCCCATCTCGACCCGGGAGCTCAGGCGCTGTGGCTCTATTGAGCGCGCTCACGCTCCACCCGTGGCGGATCGCGATCAGCCCGCGCGAACTGCAGGCCGAGGCCGGCGCGGGTGCGCGCCAGGCAGTCGACTGCGCGCTGCTGCAGTGGCTGCGGCAGCGTCTGCCGAACGCGCTGCCGTGGATTCTGCCGCTGACCGACTGCGCCGAAACCTGCCTGGCGCAGGCGCGCGCGCTGGGCGTTGATGCGCTGTTGCTTGCAGGCGGCGGTGATGTCGGCGCACAGCCGCGGCGCGAGGCGGCAGAGGATCTGCTGCTGGCCGAAGCCGAGCGCATGGGCTGGCCGGTGCTGGGGATCTGCCGCGGCCTGCAGCGATTGCAGGTCTGCGCGGGCGGCGTGCTTGCGGGCATACCCGGACATGTGGCGTGCACGCATGCGCTGCTGCCCGGTGACGAGCAGGTCAACTCCTGGCATCGCTTCGGCATTCAGCAGGCTGCGCCCGGCTGGATCGCACTGGCACACGCGCCGGACGGCAGCGTCGAGGCCATGCGCCATGCGCGCCTGCCCTGGCTTGGCCTGATGTGGCATCCCGAGCGCGAAGCGGGATCGCCAGCACTGGCCGAGCCCTGGCTGCACGCGCTGTTCGACCGCGCTGGCTGAGCATTGAGGGGTGATGCCAGAATCGCTGCAGACTGCTGTTCCACCTTGCTGTTCTCTTACTTGAGCACCTCCATGTCTTCGATCCTTTCCGCGTCGGCTTCGACGCCTGGCGCGCTTGCGCCCATGCGCAGCGACTGGGACTACAGCGCGCTCGCTGCGAATTACGACGCCAGGCCGGGCTATGCCGCGGCCTTGCTCGATCGCGTGTTCGCGCAGCTGCAGCTGGGCCCCGGCCGGCGCGCGCTGGATGTCGGTGCCGGTACCGGCGCGCTGACCGCAGCGCTGTGCGCGAGCGGCGCCGAAGTCGTTGCCTGCGAGCCCAATCCGCAGATGCGCGCGATCGGTGCGGCCAAGCCGACCTGCGCGCAGGCGCACTGGCTTGCCGCGCGCGGCGAAGCGCTGCCGCTGTGCGAGTCCAGCGTCGATCTGCTGGGCTACGGCTCGTCCTTCAACGTGCTCGATCCGTCTGTGGCGCTTGTCGAGGCGGTGCGGGTCCTGCGCCGAGGCGGGCACTGGCTGGCCCTGTGGAACCACCGCGACACCGAAGATCCGCTGCAGGCCGAGGTCGAACGCTGCCTCCGCCGGCAGGTGCCGGGCTATCGGGCAGGCGCGCGCCGCGAGGATCCGCGCCCGCTCGTGCGCGAGAGCGGGCTGTTCGAGGCGATCGACGCCGATGTCGAACGCTTCGAAGTGGAGGTCAAGGCCAGCGAGTGGCTGCGCGCCTGGCAGGCACACGCCACCCTGCGGCGCCAGGCCGGCACGGCGTTCGCACGCGTGCTCGCCGATATCGCGCACTGCGTACAGGGTGCAGAGGTCCTGCGCGTCCCGTACCACACGCGCGCCTATCGGGCTCGACGCCGGTGAGCGGCCGCGCTGAATGCCCTCCGACCCAGGCTGTGCTGCTGGCCGCCGGCCGCGGCAGTCGCACCGGCGCGCTCTGCGCCGACCGGCCCAAGGCCCTGCTGCCGCTGGCGGGCCGCAGCCTGCTCGATCACAACCTCGGCGCCCTGCGCGCCGTTGGCATCCGCCGGCTGTGCATCGTTGGTGGCTGGCGCATTGACGCCCTGCGCGCATGGCGCGAACAGCTGTCGCCGCCGGATATCGAGATCGAGATCATCGAGCAGCCGCGCTGGGCGCACACCGGTCCGGTCGCCAGCCTGCGCTGTGCGCAGGCCTGGCTGCTGCCGGCCCCGACCCTGGTGCTGTACGGCGACTGCGTCTTTGCGCCGCAGACCTTGCGGGCGGCAACCACGGGCTTCGGAGGAGGGCTGCGCGTGCCCGGCGATCGTCGCTGGGCTGCGCTGTGGCGCCAGCGCTTCGCGCAGCCGCTGAACGATGCCGAGCGCTGGCGCAGCGCGGACGGCCGGCTGCTGTCGGTGGGCGGCCGCGCCGAGTCGCTGGAGGCCGAAGGCGCGCAGTTCATGGGCCTGTGCCTGTTCGACGCGGAGGCGTGGAGCTCGGCGCTCGACGTCCTGCGCGCGGCTCACCCGGAAGGGGTCGATCCTGATCGGCTCGACTTCACCGGTCTGTTTGCGCGCCTGCTCGATGCGGGCAAGCGCATCGATTGCATCGAGCTCGACGGCGGCTGGCTGGAGGTCGACTCGGCCGCGGATCTCGCCCTGTACGAGGCGCATCTGGCGAACGCCGGCGCGATGCATGGATGGGTGGCCTGAGCGCGTGGACGCGAGCGATCCGAACGACCTGCTCCTGCACGCGCTCTGGCGCGAGGTCCAGACCGAGTCGCCGCGCTATGCGATGCCGGCCGCGCAATGGGGTGCGACGCGCGCGCCGCTGCTGTGGATCACCGGTCTTGCCGGCAGCGGCAAGACCACGTTGGGGCGGGCGCTGCAGACGCATCTTGCAGAGGCGCATGCGCCCGTTCTGCTGCTGGACGGCGATGCGCTGCGTACTGCGTTCGACCGCGTCAGCGAGGAACAGCCCCATGCGCCGACGCAGCGCCGCGCGCGCGCCCGGCGCCTGCTCACCCTCGCGCACGCCGCCACACGCGGCGGCCTGCCTGCCGTGGTGGCCACGATTTCGCTGCAGCAGGAGATACACACGGCGCTGCGCGCCAGCCAGAGCCAGCTCGGCCTGCTGGTGCTGCAGGCGCCGCTTGATCTGCTGCGCCAGCGACGGCCCGAGCTGTATGCCGATCCCGCGATGGCCGCGCAGGTGGTCGGTCTGGGCCAGCGCGCCGATTGGCCGCGCGCGCCTGCCCAGGTGATCTCCGCGCTGCTGCCGTTGGCGGATCAGCGTGCCGCAGCGCTGGCGCTGTGGGCGCGTCTGCGTGAGCGGGCCGGTGCTGCATCGATGGTGGCGAACCCGACAGACGCACCAGGGACGCAGAGCGCTTTCGACCCCGGCAATCGTCGCCCCCGCGAAGGCGGGGGCCCAGAGCGCCTGGACTTGGTCGCGCGAAGGCTGGATCCCCGCCTGCGCGGGGATGACGAATCCACGCTGCTTGCGGAATCTCCGCCCAGAGACGCTGTACTGCAGATCTCCCAGGCGACCCGCGCAGACGTCGACGCATGAGCGGCTTCGACGTCGACATCGTCTCGCCGCAGTTCCCCTGTGGCGCGGCCTGGCTGGCCAACGCGCTGCTGGAGCTGGGTCTTGCCCTGCCCGAGCTGTGGGGCTTCGATACCGCGCGCGAGTGGCAGCAGGTCGACGCCACGCGCTGGCGCTATGTGGCTGACGACCGGCCCTGGGCGCAGACCTTCGCCAGCCCGCGTCCCGGTCGGATCTTCGAACGCATCGACACACCGCGACTGCGATTCACCCACGCCTTTCCCTGGCAGATCGAGTGCGCGCCGCGCCGCATCCTGTTCGTGCGTGACCCGCGCGATGCGCTGTACTCCGAGTGGCGCCGTCATCTGCGTAACGAGGGGCTGGCCGCAGACACCGGCCTGCTGGAGTTCGCGCGCAGCGGCTTCTGGGGCGGCCCGGCCAGCTTCGTCGATCTGCTCTGGCTGCATCTGCAGGCCTGGTTGAATAGGGATCCCCGCGGCACGCAGACGCTGGTGCTGCGCTTCGAGGACAGCAAGCGGTCGCCGCAGGCCTGTATCCGACGCGTGCTGGACTGGCTGGGCCTTACCCGTTCAGACGCGCAGATCGATGCTGCGATCGAGGCATCGCGCGTGGAGCACCTGCAGCGGGTGGAGGCGGAGCGCGGAGCCGGCGCCGGTAGCCGCGTCTTCAATCGGGCGGGCCAGCCTTTCGAGTGGCAACAGGCGTGGTGGCCGCATTGGCATCGCCTGCTGGGCCCGCATTGGGCACCTCTGCTGCAGGCCTTGGGCTATCCGCCGCTGCAGACGACACAGGGCGAGCCGCTGCGCCTGGATCTGCCCGCTGTGTTGGCCTGGCGAGGGCTGTCTCCGGAGCAGCAAGGCCCTTGGCTGCATCTGACCCGGGCCACGGCGTCCGTGAGCCTGCCGGCGCAGGCGCCGGCCTGAGCGGGCCTGGCCCTGAAACGACAACGGGCGCCTCGCGGCGCCCGTTGTCTGTCACCGACGCGCGGCTCAGACGTGGCTTGGGTTGGGCTTGTCGGCGTTGATGCCGAACTCCTTGATCGCCCGCGCCACGTCCTTGGCGTTCATCACGCCCTCCTCGGCCAGCGCGCAGATCGCCGCGTGGGCGATGTGGAAGCGGTCGACCTCGAAGAAGCGGCGCAGGTTGGCGCGGGTGTCCGAGCGGCCGAAGCCGTCGGTGCCGAGCACGGTGTAGCGCATCGGAATAAAGGCGCGGATCTGGTCGGCGAAGCCGCGCACGTAGTCGGTGGCGGCGATTGCGGGGCCCGCGCGGCCTTCCAGCAGCTGGGTCACGTAGGCCTTGCGTGCGGGCTTCTCGGGGTTCAGACGGTTGTGGCGCTCGGCGTCGAAGCCGTCGCGACGCAGCTCGGTGAAGCTCGGACAGCTCCAGATGTCGGCCGACACGCCGAACTCCTTCTCCAGCAGCTCGGCCGCCGCCATCACCTCGCGCAGGATCGTGCCCGAACCCAGCAGCTGCACATGCGGCTTCTTGCTCTTGCTCTTGCTCTTCCCCGATTCCCCATTCCCGTTACCCGATTCCCGCAGCAGATACATGCCGCGGATGATGCCGTCCTCCGCGCCGGCCGGCATGTCCGGGTGCGCGTAGTTTTCGTTCATCAGGGTCAGGTAGTAGTACTCGTCGACCTGCTCCTCGATCATCCGACGCATGCCGTGCTGCAGGATCACTGCGACTTCATAGCCGAAGGTCGGGTCATACGGACGGCAGTTCGGAATCGCGCCGGCCAGCAGGTGGCTGTGGCCGTCCTCGTGCTGCAGGCCCTCGCCGTTCAGCGTGGTGCGGCCGGCGGTGGCACCGAGCAGGAAACCGCGCGAGCGCATATCGGCGGCCTGCCAGGCGGAGTCGCCGATGCGCTGGAAGCCGAACATCGAGTAGTAGATGTAGAACGGCAGCATCTGCAGGTTGTTGGTGCTGTAGCTGGTGGCGGCCGCCATCCAGCTCGAGAACGCACCGGCCTCGGTGATGCCTTCCTCCAGCACCTGGCCGGCGGCGTCCTCGCGGTAGTACATCAGCTGGTCGGCGTCGACCGGCTTGTACTTCTGGCCGTGCGGCGCATAGATGCCGATCTGCCGGAACAGGCCCTCCATGCCGAAGGTGCGGGCCTCGTCGGCGACGATCGGCACGCAGCGCGGGCCGACCTGCTTGTCGCGCAGGATGATGTTGAAGGCCTGCACGAAGGCCATGGTGGTGCTGATCTCGCGGTCGCCGCTGGACTTCAGCAGGCGCTCGAACACGTTCAGCTCGGGAACCTTCAGCGACTCGCTGGCCTTGACCCGGCGCTGCGGCAGCGGTCCGCCCAGGGCCTCACGACGCGCCTTCAGGTACTGCACCTCGGGCGAGTCGGGGCCCGGGTGGTAGAAGGGCACCTCGGCCAGCTTGTCGTCGGGCACCGGAATCTTGAAACGATCGCGGAAGGCGCGCACCGCCTCGTCATCGAGCTTCTTGGTCTGGTGGGTCGGGTTGAGTGATTCACCCGCCTTGCCCATGCCGTAGCCCTTGACCGTCTTGGCCAGGATCACGGTGGGCATGCCGGTGGTCTTCACCGCCGCGTCGTAGGCGGCGTAGACCTTGTGCGGATCGTGGCCACCGCGGTTCAGGCGCCAGATGTCCTCGTCGCTGAGGTTGGCGACCAGCGCCGCGGTTTCCGGGTGCTTGCCGAAGAAGTTGTCGCGCGTGTACTTGCCGCCGAAGGCCTTGCAGTTCTGGTACTCGCCGTCGACGGTTTCCATCATCAGCTGGCGCAGTTTACCGGTGGTGTCGCGGGCCAGCAGCGGATCCCAGTAGCTGCCCCAGACCAGCTTGATCACGTTCCAGTTGGCGCCGCGGAAGCTGCCTTCCAGCTCCTGGATGATCTTGCCGTTGCCGCGCACCGGGCCGTCCAGGCGCTGCAGGTTGCAGTTGATGACGAAGATCAGGTTGTCGAGGCCCTCGCGCCCGGCCAGCGCGATCGCGCCCAGGCTCTCGGGCTCGTCGGTTTCGCCGTCGCCGAGGAAGCACCAGACCTTGCGGTCGGTCTTCGGCATCAGGCCGCGGCCTTCAAGGTATTTCCAGAAGCGCGCCTGGTAGATCGCGCTGATCGGCCCCAGGCCCATCGACACGGTCGGCAGCTGCCAGAAGTCCGGCATCAGCCAGGGGTGCGGGTAGGAGCTGATGCCCTTGCCGTCGACTTCCATGCGGAAGTGGTCGAGCTGGCTCTCGCTGATCCGGCCTTCGAGGAAGGCGCGGGCATACACGCCCGGCGAGGAGTGGCCCTGCACGCCGATCAGGTCGCCGGGGTGGTCCGCACTCGGCGCGCGCCAGAAGTGGTTGAAGCCGACGTCGTAGAGCGTGGCCGAGGAGGCGAAGCTGGCGATGTGGCCGCCGAGCTCGCCCGGCTTGCGGTTGGCCCGCACCACCATGGCCATTGCGTTCCAGCGGATGATCGAGCGGATCCGCCACTCCAGCGCGGCGTCGCCGGGGCTCTTGGGCTCCAGGTGCGCGGGGATCGTGTTGACGTATTCGGTGGTCGGGCTGAAGGGCAGGTGGGTGCCGGCGCGGCGGGTCTGCTCGACCATGCGCTCCAGCAGATAGTGGGCGCGGTCACCGCCGTCGGCCGCGATCACCGCCGACAGCGCTTCCACCCATTCCTGGGTTTCGGTGGGGTCGAGGTCGGTGTCGATCAGGTCCTGCAGATCATTCATGGCGGCCCTCCGGAGGCTGCGGCTGTGCGCGGTGGTGTGCGATTGGTATGCGTGTGGTCTTTCACGGCTGGGCAAGCCGCTCGACCCTCGTCGCGCGGGCGCGGACGAAACCGCTGCATGGTAACCGATGGCAGGGAGGCAGGACCCGTGTTGCAGAGCAGCATCAGCGTACGAATACGTATGGCATGGGCCGGCGCTACGGACGCCCGGGTGGCCATCGCGGCGCCGCGCTCGTTGCGGAGTTCGATACCAATTGGCCCAGTGGTCTACACCTTTGGCCTGCGATCGAGCGAGGCGCTTCGCCCCGCCGCCGCGCCTCCCCCTGTCCCATGCCCGGACGCCCCGCGCACGCGCCGTCCCGCCCTGGCGGCTGCCCACGTTCGAGCGGTTCCGTGGAGTCCGCGGGCCGACTCGGGTTCACAATCCCTTCGCACTTTGCGATGCTCGGCCTCCAGGGGTCCACACCGCTGAAGCACGCGTTCGAATGACCATGCCGCAGGCCAGCCGCGCACCCACCCAGCTCTCGCAGCGCGCACTCGATGCGCGCGAGGGCTGCGCCGCCCTGCTGCTGCGACAGCTTGCCGGACCCTCCGATCTCCCCGACGAAGGCGTCGAAGCCCTGCATCGGCTGCAGGGTCGCCAGCGCACCCTGGCCGCGGGTGAAGTCCTGTTCCACCTGGGCGAAAGCCAGAGTGCGCTGTACGTGTCGCGGCGCGGCAGCCTGAAGTCGGTGGCGATCAACGAAGAGGGCGACGAGCAGGTCATCGGCTTCCATCTGCCCGGGGAGCTGATCGGGCTCGACGCCCTGGGCAGCGGTCGCCATCGCTGTCTGGCGGTCGCGCTCGATGCCGGCGAGGTCTGCGAGCTCAACCTGGCCCAGCTGGAACAGGCCGCGCGCGAGGTGCCGGGCCTGCAGCATGGCCTGCTGCGTCTGCTGGGCCACACGGTCGAGTTCGACCAGGACCACCTCGCCATCCTGAGTCGCCCGCAGGCGATCGAGCGGCTGGCGATGTTCCTGGTCGACCTGAGCTTCCGGCTGCAGGCGCAGGGCATCGCGTCGCAGCGCTTCAACCTGCCGATGAGTCGCGCCGACATCGCCAGCTATCTTGGGCTGGTCATCGAGACCGTCAGCCGCGGCTTCGGGCGCCTGCAGGAGGACGGCCTGATCCGCATCGCCGGCCGCAAGCTGCAGCTGCTCGACATGGGCGGGCTGTGCGCCCTGGCACACTGCACCCATCGCTTGCCCGAATCCGCTGCGCGTCGGGCCTGAGCCGGGCCATTGGCGCGCCCCGGGGCTCGGGGCCGATCGACACCACGCGGGGTAGAGGTGCCTGCCGCCTGCGCGAAACCCCGCGCGTGCCGCCCTTCGTTCCGTTCTGTGCCGGACCGGGCAGAACCCGCTATCCCGGCTCGCGTTCGGCCAGCGCGCGTGCGCCGGAGAGGATCATCCGCACCATCAGGCTCAGCTCTTCGATCAACTCGGCATCGCGTTCGCGCGGCGCATCGATGGCGGTGGCGCCCATCGCGAACACCAGTCGGGTGATGGCGCGCGCCACGGTCCGCGGTTGATGCAGACGCTTGCCCTGGGCGGTGTTGATGCGGACGAGATCCGAATGCAGCTCGTCCTCGAAGAAGCCCAGCTCGCGGTCGACCGCGGCCTTGAAGGCGTCGGTGCCGGCGGTGCCCTCGCGCAGCAGCACGTGCAGCAGGCGGTCGTCGGCGCGCACCTGCTCGATGAACACCTCGATCGAGCTGCGGACGATGCTGCTGGCGTCGCCGGCGCGCTTGCGCGCATTGCCGACAATGCGCCGCAGCGCCTCGCCGCTGAGTTCGATCAAGGCCACCGCCAGCTCGTCGATGTCGCGGAAATGGCGATAGAAGCTGTTCGGCGCGATGTCGGCCTCGCGCGCGACCTCGCGCAGGCTCAGCGTCGACACGCTGCGGTGCGGACCGATCAGGCGCAGGGCGGCGGCGATCAGATCCTCGCGGGCGATGCTGGGCTTGCGCCCCGGCGCGTGGTCGGCCGGGCGTGAGGCGGAAGGAGGCAAGACGCACTCCGGCTGGGGGCAGGGCGTCATCTTAGCCGGCGGTATTTCCGCACACATATCTGCACACGCGTGCATATATGCGTATAGTGCGGCGCATGCCTGCCCAAACCCCTGCCATCCGCACGCCCGACACCGGCCACCGATCGGCCTCGCGCCTGAGTCCCCGCCGCTGGCTGCAGCCCGCGGTCTTCGACTTCTGGGCGCGGCACTTCAACCGCACCTGGTCGGCCGAACGCATCCTCGCCCGCGTGATCGAATGTCGCGCCGCGTCGGCGCGCGCCACCACCCTGGTGCTGAAGCCCAACCGCCATTGGCCGGGTGCTGTCGCCGGCCAGCATCTGGATGTGATCGTCGAGATCGAGGGCGCGCGCCATCGCCGCAGCTACAGCCTGTCGGCGCCGCCGCGTTCGGATGGCTGCATCGAGATCACCGTGGCGGAGGTCGAAGGCGGCCTGGTCAGCCCGGTGCTGGCGCGGATGACGCAGGTGGGGGCAGTTCTGGAGCTGTCGGCGCCCTACGGCGGGCTGGCGCTGTCGCACATCCGCGCAGCGGACCGCGCGCAGATGAGCAGTGGCCGGCTGGCTGCGGAACAGACACATCCCTCTCCCCTTGCGGGAGAGGGGGCGGGGGAGAGGGGGCGGACACACGACGCAGGCAGCCTACCCCTCTCCCCAACCCTTGTCTCTCAAGGGGAGCGGGGCTTGAACAACATGCGCACCCCGGCGCCCGCCCTGCTGCTTGCTGCCGGCAGCGGCATCACCCCGCTGCGCGCCCTGCTGCTCGATGCATTGGCGAAGGGCGAGACGCGACAGACCACCCTGCTGTACTGGGCGCAGACCCGCGAGGAGCTGTGCTTCCACGAGGAGCTGCTGCAGCTCGCGCAGGGGCATCCCACTCTGCGCGTCGAGTTCCTGCTGACCCGCGACTCCGCAGCGCCCGCTGCGCGCATCAACGCCACACAGCTGCAGGCGCTTGCGCCTGAGCTTTCCACCTGCGAAGTGCTGGCCTGCGGCCCCGACGGCTTCATCGCGCGAGCGCGAGAACTGTGCGCGTCCGCCCGCGGCTTCCAAGCCGAAGGTTTCACTGCAGCGGTGCCCGAGAAGCCAGACGGTGCGAGGGTCCGCGTGCAGCTCAAGCGCAGCGGGCTGGCACTCGACCTGCCCACCGACCGTCCGCTGCTGCAGGCCCTGGAAGAAGCCGGGCAGACGCCCGCCTTCGGCTGCCGCCGCGGCATCTGCAATACCTGCAGCTGCGATCGCATCGCGGGTGCTACGCGCGATCTGCAGAGCGGCGACCTCCGCGACGAACCCTCCACTCCCATCCGCCTGTGTGTGCACAGCGCGGCGCACGGCCTGGTACTGGATCTGTGATGACCTACAACGACTCCGCGAACGAACCCACTGGCGGCCAGCCTTCGCCTGCTGCGGCCCACGTCGGCCCGCACGCATCGAATGGGCACGCGCAGCCTGCGGGTCCAGCGCCGCACGATCAGGCCGCAGAGGCCACCGCGCGTCGCTACTCATCGCACAGCCGCGTGCTCGACGCCGACCAGACCGCAGCCTTCGCCGCCGAACTCGACGCCCTGCGCGAGCGCACCCGCGCCCAGCTCGGTGAGGCCGACGCGCGGCACATCCGCCGCGTGTATGCGGCCGTGCGCTACACCGGCTTTGCCGGTCGCGCCCTGCTGGTGCTCGGCGCGATCGCCAGTGGCCTGTGGCTGCCGGCCCTGCTGTGGCCGGTCTGCGGCCTCGGCGTGCTGCTGCTGGCGCTGTCGAAGATCCTGGAGAACATGGAGCTTGCCCACAACGTGATGCACGGCCAGTACGACTGGCTGCGCGATCCGGTGCTCGACGGCCGCCGCTACGAGTGGGACATCGCCGGCACTTCCGACAACTGGCGCGACACACACAACTACCGCCACCACACCTACACCAATGTGCGCGGCATGGACGAGGACCTCGGCTATGGCCTGCTGCGGCTGTTCCCGGAGCAGCGCTGGAAGCCTTTCTACCTGTTCCAGCCCCTGATCGCCGTGGTCTTCGCCTTGCTGTTCGAGTGGGGCATCGCCGTGCAGAACCTCCACCTCGGCCGCTACTTCAAGGGCCGCATGAGCAAGGCCGAGCTGCGCGCCAAGTGGCAGCCGGCGGCGAAGAAGATGCGCCGGCAGATCGTCCGCGACTATCTGGTGTTGCCGCTGCTCGCCGGGCCCTTCTTCCTGCCGGTGCTGCTGGGCGCGATCGCGGCCAACCTGATCCGCAACGTCTGGACCTGGGTGGTGATCTTCTGCGGCCACTTCACGGCCGATGCCGTCACCTTCCCGAAAGACGTGCTGCGCCATGAATCGCGCGGCCAGTGGTACCTGCGCCAGCTGCACGGCAGCTCCAACCTGCGCGGCGGCCGCCTGATGGACCTGATGACCGGCAACCTCAGCCACCAGATCGAGCACCACCTGTTCCCGGAGCTGCCGGCCAACCGCTACGCCGCACTCGCCGTCGAAGTGCGCGCGCTCTGCGCCCGCTACGGCCAGCACTACAACACCGGTTCCATGCCGCGGCAGTTCGCCCAGGTGCTCTGGCGCCTCCTGCGCCACGCGTTTCCCAGCCGCGCCCCGCGGCGCGAAGTCGAGCAGCTCGCGACCGCCTGAGCCGCGCCGCGACCCCATAGGGTGGGCCCCGGCCCACCATGGCCTCCACCCTCGCCCCGGTCTAGCGTCACCTCACCCCGGCTTCACCACCATCAACCAGAAGATCGCCAGCACGCTGATGAAGGCCGGCCAGCCCAGCCAGAACCATGCCCGCATGGCGCGGCGGTAGGCCGGCGGAAGTTCAGCACCTGATGCGCTCGCTTCAAGCGCCAGATCCCGCGCCCGCAGCTGCAGCCACAGCACCGGCAGCCAGCAGGCGCCGACCACGAAGAACAGCACCACCGAGGCACGCCACCAGAAAGCCTCGATCGGCCAGCCGAGCTGCGCGGACAACAGCAGACCGGTCACCAGCTGAACGATGACGGCGGGTGCGGTGAAGCAGGCATCGGCGATCACCACCGTGCGCGCTGTCGAAGCGATCACCCGCGCATCGCCGCGCAGGTGCGCCACCCACAGGAAGAAGGCGATGCCGAGCCCGGTGCCGAACAGCAGCGTGGACGACAGGATGTGGATCCACTTCAGCCACAGATAGTCCATCGTCCTACCTCCGATCGCTCAGTACCCACAGCACGGCCAGCGCCGGCAGCAGCACGAGATTCTTGGCCAGCCCGCCGAGCGGGTCCAGCCACAGCGCCGGGACCAGCGCGCCCAACACGAGCGTGTAGCCCAGCACCAGCAGCAGGGTCGAAGCCACCGCTGCACGCGGCCACCAGCCGCTCGCCAGCCACAGCGCGAGCGCGAGATCGACGCCACCGGCGAAGCGTGCCAGCGCCACCGGCTGCAGATGCGCGAGCAGAGACGCTGCGGACATCGCTTCGATCTCTGCGGCCGGCGTGGCGAAACCTGCCCAGGCCGAGATCAGACACAGCAGGATCGCCGTCCAGCGCAACAGGGGCGCCAACAGATACAGCTGCGCCTGCCAGCGGTCCTGCACCTGGCTCGGCGTCTGCGCCAGCACGGTGTCCAGATCGCGCGGCGCGGTGCCGAATGCTTCGAGCAAGCGCGCGTGTGCATCGGGCGCGCAGACATTGCCGCGCTTGAGCATGCGCCACATGGTCTGGCCCATCGGGCCGACACCGATGCGTTCGCCGACGGCCACCGCCGCGTCCACCACCCAGGTCGGTGTCGGCAGCGTGCGCATGCCGGGAACGCGCAGCCAGGCCCGCCAGAGCAGCAGGTACTCGCTCAACGCCATTGGCTGTTCGCAGCCCACTTCGAACACGCCGCGCTGCTCTCCGTCGAGCGCAGCGACCACCAGCGCGCCCAGGTCTTCCGCCGCCAGTGGCTGCATTCCCCATTCTCCGGCGCCCGGCAGCGGCACGGCCAAGGGCAGGGCCGAAAGCGCCCGCAGCAGCGAGGTGCCGCCGTAGGAGCCGCGCGGCGTATAGACGATCGACGGCCGCAGCACCACCGCGCGCAGCGGAAGATCCAGCAGCGCCGCATCGAAGCGGTGCTTGGAAGCGATGAACTCGCCATCGTCCGGATCGCCCAGCGCCGAGATCTGCACGAAGTCCCGCACGCCGTGATCGACGCAGGCCCGCGCCAGCGCCAAGGGGCCGGTGTGGTGGATCGCCTCGAAGGTCTGCGTGGGGGTCTCACGCAAGATGCCCGCGACGTTGACCACCGCATCCACACCGTCGAGCAGGGCGTGCCAGTAGGTGCTGGCCTGCGTCTGTGTGAAATCGCAGTGGCGTTCGTCCGCAGCGCTCGGCAGCGAACGCACACCACGGATCACCCGCCAGCCGCGGGCGCGCAGGGCGGCGATGATGAAGCCGGCGAGGAAGCCGTGGGCGCCGGTGATGAGGGCGGTGCGAGGTGCTCGTTGAGGGGCGTCCGTGGGCATCTGCGAGCTGCATGTCCGGTCAAGAATGCAATCGCAAGCCTAACGGTTGACCGAGCGCGGAGCACTTGGCTGGACATGAGCACTGCGCGCTACTCTGCGTGCCCTGTGCTCCCTGGCTCTCCTGAATGCCTCGACCGCGTTCCATTGCACTCGCGTTCTGCGCCGCACTGATTGCGATGGCATTGCTTTGGCGCACCGCTGACGAGGTACCAGAGGCCGCTTCCGATGCTCCGATTGAACCTGGCGCGTCATCGGGGGCAACAGCGGGTTCGGAGCGGGCAACCGATTCGCCGACCGGAGGCTCTTCGCGCCCTGCGGATTCGGGCGCGCTCCCGCCGCTGGCGTTGCCGCCATTGCCCATCGACACTTCGTTTGACGCGGTTTTGGCGGTGCTCGGGCAGCGCGCGGAGCGTGGAGATCTCGCGGCTGAGTGCGGCCTGGGGCTGCTGCTGACGCACTGCAAATTCCTTCTGAACCCCCCGCCGAAGGGCGCGCCGGACAGCCTGTGGCTGGATGGGCTGCAAGCTATAGCTCTGCACGAGACCGATGCCGTCGCCGATGAGCCCGAGGGGTGGCGGGACATGCAGGAAGAGGACAGGCGCGCATGCGCTGCATTATCCCCGCAGCTTCGACAGCACGCGCCCTGGCACTTCGTCGCGGCTGCCCGGCGTGGGCATCTGCCTTCGATGCGCAGGTTGGTCATGGGGCTTGGTGTGGACGAGGCCGCCCTGCTGCGCGATCCGGCCTTGTATCAGGTGTTCAGACAGGAGCGTGGCCAGACCCTGATCCGGCTCATCGAGCGGGGAGATCCCCGTGCAGCGATGGAGTGGGCGAGTGCCTTGGGCAGGGCACGAGAGTCCTCTTCCCTTGCCGCGGTCCTGCCCACTGACTGGCAGGCCCCGGGCGTGGCGCTTGCGCTGAACCGCCGAATCGATCGTGAGCTTGGGCTCCTCGGGGTGGCCGATCGCCCGCCATGGATCAGTGATGCCGACGAAGCGGCGGCGGAACGACTTTTCGCTCGCTACTTCGAGAGATCTGAACTGCTCCAGCAGGAGCGCGCGCGGCTCGATCCGGACCGGATGCCCAAGCCGCCGCGACAGGGACGCGATCTGGCGCGTCCTCCGCTGCGCGAATGCGATCTTGAGTAGGACTGAGGGTTGGCGAGAGTCGTCCATTGCTACGGCAGGAAGCGCGCGCTCCGGTCCGGAGGGGAGTGAATCCGTCACCACGGGACGGAGGACGGGTACGCAGCTGGTCCGCACCCCACAGCGACTTGGTTTTCGCGTTAACGCAGCCACCGCCACAAGGTGCTGCGCGAGATCCCCAATGCTTCCGCAACTGCATTGCGCGATCCCCCATGTCGTTCCAGCAGCGCGTGCAGCTCCGTGGCCGAGGGGCGACTCGACATTGCGTTTGCCGCGGCGTCGCCGAGCCGGCTCGACGCGAGTGCCGATGGAGCGAGCGCGGCCATCGATTTGCCAAGGCCCAACTCCGGCGCCAGCCGCATCAACACCGCCGCCTCGATCTCGACCACCGCGGGATCGACCTGCGCATGCAGCCGCTCCAGCAGGTTGCGCAGCTCGCGCACATTGCCCGGCCATGCGTAGGTGGACATCAGCGCAATCGCTTCGGCGCTGAACTTCAGCTCGCGCTGGGCCAGGCCGCGGCGGCGCAGGCTGTCCTGCAGGCTGCTGATCAGCGCGGGCAGGTCCTCGCGGCGCTCGCGCAGCGGCGGCAGGCGCAGGCGCAGCACGTCGAGGCGGTAGAACAGGTCGGCGCGGAAGCGGCCTTCGGCGACGGCCGCGCGCAGGTCGACGTGGCTGGCGGCGACCACCCGCAGGTCGACGGACACTGGCGTGGACGCGCCGACGCGCAGCACCTCGCGTTCCTCCAGCACGCGCAAGAGGCGCGTCTGCAGGCCCAGCGGCATCTCGCCGATCTCGTCCAGGAACAGGCTGCCGCCGCTGGCGGCTTCGATCAGGCCGGCGCGGCCGCCTCTTCGCGCGCCGGTGAAGGCGCCTTCCTCGTGGCCGAACAGCTCGCCTTCGAGCAGGGACTCCGGCACCGCGCCGCAGTTGATCGCCACGAAGGCCCCGCGTCGCCGCGGGCTGACGCCGTGCAGGGCCTGGGCGACCAGCTCCTTGCCGCTGCCGGTCTCGCCCTGGATCAGCACGGTGGCCGGGCTCATCGCCGCGCGGCGGATCTGCTCGCGCAGTTCGACCATTGCGGCGCTGGCGCCAACCAGATCCTCCAGCGCATGCCGCGGCGCCCCGGGCTTCTTCGCGCGCGGGCTGGGCGCGTGCTCTTCCTGTGCAATGAGCGGCCGTGCGACGTCGAGCGCGCTTTCGAAGGCCTGGCGGATCGAGTCGGCCGAGTACATCAGCACGCCGGCCACGCCGGCCTGTTCGGCCAGCTCGGTGACGAGCCCGGTGCCGACGATCGCGCGCACGCCTTGGCTGACGAGATCGCCCACCGCCGAACGCGCTTCTTCCGCGGTAGTGAAACTGCGCTGGGCGATGTCGAGGCCGAAGTGGCGCTGGAATTCGGCGAACACCGGCAGATCGGTCTCATGGGTGATCACGCCGATGCGATCGGCGATGCGCCGCGCGCGCGACAACGCCTGCATCAGGTCGAAGCCGGAGGCGCGCACCAGCACCAGCGGACGGCTGATGCGGTTGCGCAGGTAGGCGCCATTGCTGCCGGCCGAGATCAGCACGTCGACGCGCTCGCGCGGCAGCCGGGTGCGGATGTGCCGTACGGCGTCCTCGAAGCCGAGGTTCAGATTTTCGATGCGCGCGCGGCCGTCGAATTCGGGCGTAACCTCGCGCAGCAGCTGCGAGAGGCGCGAGACCGAGGCTGTCCAGATCACGGGCAGGCGGGCGCTGGCGGGGCTGTCGCTCATGTTTCATTGCCATGTTTCGCGGTGTCGCATTGAAACACAGTGCTGCGACGTTCAGGCGCTCTTCTGTTGCCCATGCTCAAAGGAATCAGTGGTTTGCAGATCTCCACGATGCATGCCGGCACTGGCACGGGTCTTGATGCAGCAGGCTCAAGCCCCGCGCGTTGCGACGTGCGTTCTGCCCCGATCCTTCGACCAGGAGTTCCCATGAGCCACGTTTCCGCCGGTGCCAAGTTCCGCGCCGCCGTCGCCAGCGAGAAGCCGCTGCAGCTGCCGGGCGCGATCAATGCCAACCATGCCCTGCTGGCGAAGCGCGCCGGCTTCAAGGCGATCTATCTGTCGGGCGGCGGCGTGGCCGCGGGTTCGCTGGGCCTGCCCGATCTCGGCATCAGCACGCTGGATGACGTGCTCACCGACGTCCGCCGCATCACCGACGTCTGCGACCTGCCGCTGCTGGTCGACGTCGACACCGGCTTCGGGCCCTCGGCCTTCAACGTGGCGCGCACGGTGAAGTCGCTGATCAAGTTCGGCGCCGGTGCCATGCACATCGAAGACCAGGTCGGCGCCAAGCGCTGCGGCCATCGTCCGGGCAAGGAGATCGTCAGCCAGGCCGAGATGGTCGACCGCATCAAGGCCGCGGTGGATGCGCGCACCGATCCCGACTTCGTGATCATGGCGCGCACCGATGCGCTGGCGGTGGAAGGTTTGGACAAGGCCATCGAGCGCGCCGTGGCCTGCGTCGAGGCCGGCGCCGACATGATCTTTCCCGAGGCCATGACCGAGCTGGCGATGTACCGGCAGTTCGCCGCCGCGGTGAAGGTGCCGATCCTCGCCAACATCACCGAGTTCGGGTCGACCCCGCTGTTCACCGTCGACGAGCTGGCCGGCGCCGACGTCGGCATCGTGCTGTATCCGCTGTCGGCCTTCCGCGCCATGAACAAGGCCGCCGAGAACGTCTACACCGCGATCCGCCGCGACGGCACGCAGAAGAACGTGGTCGACACCATGCAGACGCGCATGGAGCTGTATGAAGCGATCGGCTACCACGCCTTCGAGCAGCGTCTGGATGCGCTGTTCGCCAAGGCCAGGCAGTAAGCCGATCCCGACGCCTGCGCGGCGAGCCTCGGCCGCAGCGCACACTCTTTCCCGTCAACGGAGCATGACCGTGACCGAATCCACCGCCCCCGCCACCCCCGGCTTCAAGCCCAAGAAGTCCGTCGCCCTGTCCGGCACCGCCGCCGGCAACACCGCGCTCTGCACCGTGGGCCGCAGCGGCAATGACCTGCACTACCGCGGCTACGACATCCTCGACGTCGCGCGCAGCTGCGAGTTCGAAGAGATCGCCCACCTGCTGGTGCACGGCAAGCTGCCGAACCGCGCCGAACTCAAGGCCTACAAGGCGAAGCTGCAAAGCCTGCGCGGCCTGCCGGCAGCGTTGAAGACGGCGCTGGAGCAGCTGCCTCCCTCGGCGCATCCGATGGACGTGATGCGCACCGGCGTGTCGGTGCTCGGCTGCCTGACGCCCGAGAAGGACGACCACAACCATCCCGACGCGCGCGGCATCGCCGACAAGCTCATGGCCTCGCTGGGTTCGATGCTGCTGTACTGGTACCACTACAGCCACAACGGCAAGCGCATCGAAGTCGAGACCGATGATGACTCGATTGGCGGCCACTTCCTGCACCTGCTGCACGGCGAGAAGCCCAAGCAGAGCTGGGTGGCGGCCATGCACACCTCGCTGGTGCTGTACGCCGAGCACGAGTTCAACGCCAGCACCTTCACCGGCCGCGTGATCGCTGGCACAGGCTCGGACATGTACAGCTGCATCGCCGGTGCGATCGGCGCGCTGCGCGGCCCCAAGCACGGCGGCGCCAACGAGGTCGCCTTCGAAGTTCAGAAGCGTTACGACACGCCGGACGAGGCCGAGGCCGACATCCGCGCCCGCGTCGAGCGCAAGGAAGTCGTCATCGGCTTCGGCCACCCGGTATACACCGTCTCCGACCCGCGCAATGTGGTGATCAAGCGCGTGGCCGAAGAGCTGTCGGAGGAGGCCGGCTCGATGAAGATGTACAACATCGCCGAGCGCCTGGAGTCGGTAATGTGGGACATCAAGAAGATGTTCCCCAACCTCGACTGGTTCAGCGCGGTGAGCTACCACATGATGGGCGTGCCCACCGCCATGTTCACCCCGCTGTTCGTGATCGCGCGCACCTCGGGCTGGAGCGCGCACGTGATCGAGCAGCGCATCGACGGCAAGATCATCCGGCCGAGTGCGAATTACGTGGGGCCGGAGGATCTGAAGTTTGTGCCGATTGATCAGCGGAGCTGATCGGGGATTGGGGAGTGAGGTGGCTCGCTTGCGCGGCACTGCCGCGCGAGTCACCGAACGCCCGAGCGCTGTGCGCGACGTCGCGCGGGATTCGGGGTTTGTTCTGAGCGAACCCTCTCCATTTCGCTCGTGCCGCGAGGCTGCCCTGCTCGCGCTCTTGAGCCCCTCTCCCGGTGGGAGAGGGGTTGGGGAGAGGGTCCGGTCGAAGCGGCCACCTTCTCCAATCCGCGGCATTCCTGCTCGGAGTGTTCCGATGAGTCCCACCTGCACTGCAGACGTGCGTGAATCCGAGCCCCTGAGTCCAGTCTTCAGGCCTGCACACGCTGGCGATCTCGGCGCACTGCTCGCCCTGATCGCAGACGACACCCTCGGCAAGAACCGCGAGTTCAACGCTGCCAACCCTGGCTACCTCAAGGCCTTCGAAGCGATCAGCGCAGACCCGAACCAGCAGCTTCTGGTGGCCGAGCTGGATGGCCGCACCATCGGCATGGCCCAGCTCAGCTTCATCCCCGGCCTGAGCCGCGGCGGTGCCTGGCGCTGCAACGTCGAAGCGGTACGTATCGCTTCCGATGTGCGTGGCCAAGGCTTCGGCGCGCAGCTGATGCGTGCCTGCGAGGCGCGTGCACGGGAGCGTGGCTGCAGCCTGCTGCAGCTGACTTCCGACGCGAGTCGCGTCGATGCGCATCGGTTCTATCGCGGCCTGGGCTATGTCGATAGCCACATTGGCTTCAAAAAGCAGGTGTCGTACTAGATGCCAAACCTGACGACCCTGCCATCTGCCTGTCCCTGCGGAGCGATCCCAGCCCGCTTTGGACGGCCGGTGGAAGTCCATGGCTGGAGAGCGCTGGCGAAGCGAAGGTGGACCCGGGGTGAGGAGCGTTACAGAGCGCACTTCCACAATCTCGCAGCCAGGTTTGCTCGGCTCCGCACAGCCCCTCACCCCCGACCCCTCTCCCGTGGGGAGAGGGGAGCAGAGCGTGAAGCTCCGGCGGCCTTGAGGCGGCATGATTTCCTCAGTTTCCCGGTCCGCCGGCTTCAACGAATCCCAAATCCCAAATCCCCAATCCCGGCTCTCAAATGAACACTCAGCACCGCAAACAGCTCCCCGGCACCGCTCTCGACTGGTTCGACGCCCGCGAGGCGGTCGATGCGATCCAGCCGGGCACCTGGGCGACCCTGTCCTACACCGCGCGCGTGCACGCCGAGAACATCGTGCGTCGCTGCGAGCCTTCGATCCTGCGCGAGTGCCTGGAGCAGATCGTCCATCGCAAGCGCGAGCGCGATTTCCCGTGGTTTCCGGCGCGGGTGGTCTGCCACGACATCCTCGGCCAGACCGCGCTGGTCGATCTCGCCGGCCTGCGCGACGCCATCGCGGATCAGGGCGGCGATCCCGCCAAGGTGAATCCGGTGGTGCCGGTGCAGCTCATCGTCGACCACTCGCTGGCGGTCGAGTGCGGCGGCTATGTGCCGGATGCCTTCGAGCGCAACCGCGCCATCGAGGACCGTCGCAACGAGGACCGCTTCCACTTCATCGACTGGACCAAGCGCGCCTTCCGAAACGTCGATGTGATTCCGCCGGGTAACGGCATCATGCACCAGATCAATCTGGAGAAGATGTCGCCGGTGATCTACGTCCAGGACGGCGTGGCCTTTCCTGACACCTGTGTCGGTACCGACAGCCACACCCCGCACGTGGATGCGCTGGGCGTGATCGCAGTCGGCGTCGGCGGGCTCGAAGCCGAGAACGTGATGCTGGGTCGCGCCTCGTGGATGCGCCTGCCGGAGATCGTCGGCGTCGAGCTGAGCGGCAAGCCGCAGCCGGGCATCACCGCCACCGACATCGTGCTGGCCCTGACCGAATTCCTGCGCAAGTCCAAGGTGGTCGGTGCGTATCTGGAGTTCCGCGGTGAAGGCGCTGCGGCGCTCACGCTCGGCGACCGCGCGACGATCTCCAACATGGCGCCGGAGTACGGCGCCACCGCTGCCATGTTCTTCATCGACGGCCAGACGCTGGATTACCTGCGCCTGACCGGTCGCAGCGACGAGCAGGTGCGTCTGGTCGAGATCTATGCGAAGACCGCCGGTCTGTGGGCTGATGACCTAGCGACGGCGACCTATGAGCGCAGCCTGCACTTCGACCTGTCGAGCGTGGTGCGCAACATGGCCGGCCCGTCCAACCCGCATGCGCGCGTGGCGACGGCCGACCTCGCCGCCAAGGGCATCGCGGTGAACCTCGACGCCGCGCGTGCGCAGGAAGCGCAGGGCCTGATGCCCGACGGCGCGGTGATCATCGCCGCCATCACCAGCTGCACCAACACCTCGAACCCGCGCAACGTCATCGCCGCGGCGCTGCTGGCGAAGAAGGCCAATGCGCTGGGCCTTTCGCGCAAGCCCTGGGTGAAGAGCTCGCTGGCGCCGGGCTCGAAGGCGGTGGCGCTGTATCTCGAAGAGGCCGGTCTCAAGTCCGAGCTGGAGAAGCTCGGCTTCGGCATCGTGGCGTTTGCCTGCACCACCTGCAACGGCATGAGCGGTGCGCTCGATCCGGCCATCCAGCAGGAGATCATCGAGCGCGACCTGTATGCCACTGCCGTGCTCAGCGGCAACCGCAACTTCGATGGCCGCATCCATCCCTATGCGAAGCAGGCCTTCCTCGCTTCGCCGCCGCTGGTGGTGGCCTACGCCATTGCCGGCACCATCCGCTTCGACATCGAGCGCGATGCGCTGGGCCACCGCGAGGACGGCACGCCGATCCTGCTGAAAGACCTGTGGCCGAGCGATGCCGAGATCGACGCGATCGTGAAGCAGGCAGTCAAGCCCGAGCAGTTCCGTCGGGTCTATGAGCCGATGTTCAAGCTGCAGGTCGAGAGCGGCGAGAAGGTCAGCCCGCTCTACGACTGGCGGCCCATGAGCACCTACATCCGCCGTCCGCCCTACTGGGAGGGCGCCCTGGCCAAGCCGCGCACGCTGAGTGGCCTGCGCCCGCTGGCGGTGCTGGGTGACAACATCACCACTGATCATCTGTCGCCGTCGAACGCGATCCTGCTCGACAGCGCGGCCGGCGAATACCTCGCCAAGATGGGCCTGCCGGAGGAGGACTTCAATTCCTACGCCACCCACCGCGGCGACCATTTGACCGCGCAGCGCGCCACCTTCGCCAACCCGACCCTGCAGAACGAGATGGTCCGCGATGCCGAGGGCAAGGTGCGCCGCGGCTCGCTGGCCCGCGTCGAGCCGGAGGGCCAGGTCATGCGCATGTGGGAGGCGATCGAGACTTACATGGAGCGCGGCCAGCCGCTGATCATCATCGCCGGCGCCGACTACGGCCAGGGCAGTTCGCGCGACTGGGCCGCCAAGGGCGTGCGCCTGGCCGGCGTCGAGGCCATCGTCGCCGAAGGCTTCGAGCGCATCCACCGCACCAACCTGATCGGCATGGGCGTGCTGCCCTGCGAGTTCGTGGCCGGCACCACGCGGCTGACGCTGGGCCTGGACGGCACCGAAACCTACGACGTGGTCGGCGAGCGCACCCCGGGGGCGACCTTGACCCTGGTCGTTCACCGCAGGAACGGCGAGCGCGTCGAGGTGCCGGTGCGCTGTCGTCTGGACACCGCGGAAGAGGTGTCGATCTACGAGGCGGGCGGCGTGCTGCAGCGGTTTGCGCAGGATTTTCTGGCGGGGGCAGGGTGAGCGAGGCGGATGCAGTTGTCGCGAGTTGAGCTTAGGTAGTGCTGGGATGCTGAGTGCATCTGGTCCGAGCTTGCGCTGCATGCTCGACGCTTTCGCACTTTGCCCCCTCTTCCCCAACCCCTCTCCCTCAAGGGGAGAGGGGAGTGATGCGGCAGTTCGAAATGTTGCGGTGAATGCATGTGCGACGACTGGTCTGCTGGGGCGCGCCAAAGTTGGTTGTCGTCAAGAGCGTCGATGGGGTTTGGCGGGCGCAGTTTTTTCGTTGTGATGCCCGTCGTTGGCAACGCGGGCCAGTAATCTGAGCCCCTCCCCGCTGGAGGGGGAGGGGTTGGGGAGAGGGGGATGGAATCTCGCGACTTTGCTAAAAGCTTGCGCAACAACATGACGGATGCGGAGCACTTTCTCTGGCGCAGGCTCCGGGCGAACCGGCTCTGTGGTCGGAAGTTCAGACGCCAGCACCCTATCGGACCCTACATCGTCGACTTCGTACATCTGGGTGCGAAGCTCGTTGTCGAAGCGGATGGAGGTCAGCACGCCGACTCCGCGCCTGACCGAGAGCGCGATGGATGGCTCGCCGATCGCGGCTATCGGATGATGCGTTTCTGGAACGACCAGATCTTGCGGGAGCCTGAGGCAGTTCTGGAGCAGATCTTGAGCGTGCTGCAAGTGTCTTCCCCCTCTCCCCCGACCCCTCTCCCTCCAGGGGAGAGGGGCGCAACGCCTACACGAGTCGAGGATTGACCATGCCCCACCACCCCCACGCCCCCCAGCTCCGCATCCCCGCCACCTACTACCGCGGCGGCACCTCCAAAGGCGTGTTCTTCCGTCTGGAAGACCTGCCGGAATCGGCACAGGTGCCCGGCCGCGCGCGTGATCGGCTGTTCCAGCGGGTGATCGGCAGCCCCGACCCCTATGCCAAGCACACCGACGGCATGGGCGGGGCGACCTCGTCGACCAGCAAGTGCGTGATCCTGTCGAAGAGCGCCAGGCCCGAGCACGACGTCGACTACCTCTACGGCCAGGTCTCGATCGACAGCGACTTCGTCGACTGGTCCGGTAACTGCGGCAACCTCTCCACCGCCGCGGGTGCCTTCGCGCTGCAGGCGGGCTATGTCGATGCCGGTCGCCTGCCGGAGGACGGCATCTGCGTGGTGCGGATCTGGCAGGCCAATATCGGCAAGACGATTCTGGCGCATGTGCCGGTGACCAACGGCCAAGTGCAGGAGACCGGCGACTTCGAGCTGGACGGCGTGACCTTTCCGGCGGCCGAGATCGTGCTGGAGTTCATCGACCCGGCGGACGAGGGCGAAGGCGAGGGCGGCGGCGCGCTGTTCCCCACCGGCAATCTCGTGGACACCCTGGACGTGCCCGGCATCGGCCGGCTGCAGGCGACGATGATCACCGCCGGCATTCCGACCGTGTTCGTCAACGCGGCTGAGATCGGGTTCAGTGGCAGCGAGCTGCAGGGCGAGATCAATGGCGATGCCGCAGCGCTCGCGCGCTTCGAGGCCATCCGCACCGCTGGCGCGCTGCGCATGGGCCTGATCAAGACGCCCGAGGAGGCCGCCAAGCGCCAGCACACGCCCAAGGTGGCCTTCGTCGCACCCGCCGCCGACTACCTCAGCTCCAGCGGCAAGACCGTGCGCGCCGACGAGATCGACCTGCGCGTGCGCGCGCTGTCGATGGGCAAGCTGCATCACGCGATGATGGGAACGGCCGCGGTCGCGATTGCCACTGCGGCTTCGATTCCCGGCACCGTGGTCAATGCCGCGGCCGGTGGCGGTGAGCGCAGCGTGGTGCGCTTCGGGCATCCGTCCGGCACCCTGCGCGTCGGCGCCGAGGCGCGCTGCGAGCACGGCGAGTGGAGCGTCACCAAGGCGATCATGAGTCGCAGCGCGCGCATCCTGATGGAAGGCTTTGTGCGGGTGCCTGCCGACAGCTTCTGAGTTCTCTCCCGTTCGAAACGCGAAAGGCCCGGGCATGCCCGGGCCTGTCGCGTTCTGCGGCCGATCAGCGCTGCGTCAGACCTGGCGACGGATGCGGTCGGCGCGCCGCTTCGGGTCGGGATGCGTGCTCAGCCAGGACGGATTGCCGCCCATCGCCGCCAGCTTGTCGAGCGCGCTGACCGCGGCCTTGCGGTCGTAGCGCTTGCGCGCCATGAACTCCAGGCCGTAGTCGTCGGCATCGCGCTCGTTGCCCTGCGAGTGCTGGGCGGTGATCACCGCCTCCAGCAGGCCGCCGAGCTGACTCGACGCCAGCTGGGCGACATTGCCATTGCCGGACGAGGCCGCGGCGTCGCGGGCGGCGCTGGTGGCCAGCGCGGTCTGCATGCGCTTCTTCTGGTGATTGTGGGCGACGTGGCCGATCTCATGGCCGATCACGAAGCGGATCTCGTCGTCGGTGAAGGCGTCCATCAGGCCGCTGTAGAAGCGCACGCTGCCGTCGGGAGTGACGAAGGCATTGATGGTGTCCTCCAGGTGCACCTTGTAGTTCAGGCGCAGGCCGTTGTCTTCCTCAAGGCCGCGGGTGATGACGGCGAGGCGCTGGGCATAAGGGTTGTTGGCGGGTGCCACGCGCGCCTGGCTGTCGGCGTGGGCGGCCATCTGCGCGCCATAGGCGCGGATTTCCTCGTCGCTGAGGGTGGCGGCGGCCACGCCCTTGCGGGCGGCACCGAACAGGCCGCCGAGGTTGCGCTCGCTGGCGAGCGCAAGCCCGCTGGCGGAAACAAGGCCGATTCCCGTAATGAACTGTCTGCGATCCATGTGGCTGGCTCCATGCGGGCTCAGATCCCGCTGCGTGCTGTAAGGAAGGGCATCCCGGAAGTCCCGGCGGCATCCGTCCGCGCGGAAGGCCGAATGATTCATGCGCACAACCAGAAACGCAAGCGCGCAGAGCAGTCCTGTAACGCGAAAGGCCCGGGCATGCCCGGGCCTTTCGTTCCTGCCGCACGAGCCCTCTGCAGGCCCGGGCGATCAGCGCTCCGGCTGCGCGCCGCGCGGCGCGCTGACGATCGACACCGTGTAGGCGCCTTCGCCGCCACCCAGGCTGGTGACCACCAGCCGGCCTTCGCCGTCGGCATCCAGGGTGATGTTCAGCTGGGCGCTGGTGCCGCCGCCGCTGTCGTCATCGCTGGCTTCTTCCAGCAGCACATCGCCCTCGATGATGCCCCACTTCAGGTAGGCGTCGAAGGCATCGGACTGCAGGCGCGCGACCACGCGCTGGCCTGGCCGACCCTCGATGCGGAACACGTCGAAGCGCACCTCTTCGTCATCGAAGGGGTCGGTGTCGTCGATGCTGCCGCGCACCGAATCGCCCACGGCAATCGTCTGCACTTCGATCGGGCGCTTGGCCGGCGGCTGGCCGACGAACACGGTGTACTCGCCTTCGCCATCGCCCGAGGGCGTGGTGACCTTGACGACGCCGCGACCGTTGTTGTCGAGGGTGACGAACAGGCGGGCATTGAGGCCGGCGCCACTGTCGTCGTCGCTGGCGCTGCTGACGAACTGGTTGTTCTGCATCTGGCCGAACTCGACATAGGGGTCGAAGGCGTCGGCATTGACACGCACCACGACTTCCTGGCCGCGCCGGCCGGAGACCGTCCACAGGTCGTGCGGACGGTCGCTGTCGTCGCGCGAGGACGACTCGCCCAGCGTGCCCTTGGTTTCGGTGTCAAGGCGCAGCGCCTGCGGGCGCGCCGGCGGCGGCGTCGGCACCGAGGTCACGGTCAGGGTGAAGGCGCCGCTGGCATCGCCGCTGATGCTGTTGGCGCGGATCTGCACCTTGCCCGAGGCCGGCACGGTGTAGCTCAGCTGCGGATTGAGATCGCCGCCGCTGTCGTCGTCGAACTTGCAGTCGTCCGAACAGCCCGGCGCGGCCGTGCTGCCGACCGCGAGGAAGCCGTCGAAGGCGCCGGATTCCATTTTCACGCGGATGCGCTCGCCGGCGCGGCCGCTGTACTCGTACAGCGCGTAGGGCGTGCCGTCGTCGGCCTTGGGCGAGTCACTGCCCAGGCTGCCGCTGACGGGAGCGCCGGCGCGGATGGCGGTCTGCGCCGAGGCGGTCATGGGCAGGCTGACGGCCAGCAGCAGCATCGGCAGCAGCTGCGCCAGGCGCTTGCGAGCCGGCGCGCGGGGGATTCGGATCATGGGTTCACCTGCGATCAGTGGGTGCAGCGGAAGGGGGAGGCGCCGCATCCCCTGCATGCGGCGACGGCGCGCATCGCGCGTCGTCGCACATTCTCGCAGAACCTTCACGCTTGGATGCAATCGTTGCGGGCGCGGCGCCGGCAGCCGGGGGCAAAGCGCGGGCAGCGGGACGGGCCGGCGATGCCTGTGCCGCGGCTGCCCGTCGTCGAGCAGGCGCCTCACATCGTGCTCGTCAGCCAAGCCCTTGGGCGTCAGCCGAATGCGTGCAGGGGCAGGCGGGCCGGCTGGGAGCGCGGCTGCCAGGGCGACCAGGCCAAGCCGGCCACGTCGCCACGGCGTGCGCGGGGCGCCGGCCCGGCGAGGTCGAGGAAGCGGCCGAACACCGCTTCGGCGCGCGCCTGCTGGGCGTGTACCAGGCGCCGCGTTTCCGCTTCGATGTGCGCGGCGCCGTGGCCCAGCCCGGCCTGCTCCAACTCGGTGCGGTAGGCGGGTGTCTGCAGCCAGCGGCGGATCAGGCAGCTGTTGGCTTCCAGATGGAACTGCAGGCCGTAGGCGCGCTCGCCGTAGCGGAAGGCCTGCTGCTCGCAGTCGCGCGAGCGCGCCAGCTGCAGGGCGCCCGAAGGCAGCTCGAAGCTGCGGCTGTGCCACTGGAACACGGGCGCGCCGGCGCCCATCGGCGCGAACACCGGGTCAGTGCGGCCGACCTCGGTGCTGTCGATGCGGTACCAGCCGATCTCGGGGCGGTCATGCTTCTGGATTCGCGCGCCGAGGGCATGCGCCAGCAGCTGGGCGCCGAGGCAGATGCCCAGCACCGGCTGCCCGCGCTGCAGGGCCGACTCGATGCAGCGCAGCTCGGTGCGCAGGTGCGGGCGCTGGGCCTGCTCCTCGACGTTCATCGCGCCGCCCAGCACGATCAGGCCGTCATAGCGCTCGACCGCGGGCGTGGCCTGGGGATCACGCTCGAAGTTGACGAAGCGCAGCCGATGGCCGCGCCGACGCAGCAGGGCGTCGAGGGTGCCGGCCGGCTCGGCGGCCACGTGCTGGAAAACGAGGAAGCGACTCACGCGGTCCGCCCGCCGGGTTCGATCAGGTGCGGGCACCATGCGTCCAGCCTGCCGCCACGGCAAATGAGCAAGCGCGCTATGACATGCAGCGAAGGCTGAATCGGGCGGGGGCGGCCCCTTGTGCGTTGCAACAGCAGCGCTATGCTGCGCCCGCGTCCAGCAAGGACCGATCGCTCCACACTCCTCCCCTGCCAGGCCCTAGGGCCAGGGTGCGCCATGCCTGCATTGCCCGCCGACGCTGCCCCATCGCGCGCCGTCCTCTCGTCCCTGCTGATCGCGCTCGCGATCGTGCTGGCCAACCTGGTCCTGTGGGCACTGGTCCATCAGCCGGCGCGCGCACCGGACTGGACCGCGCCGATCAAGGGCTTCGCCTTCTCGCCCTTCCAGCGTCACCAGAGCCCCCTGGAGCGGCTGCTGCCCTCGGACTCCGAGGTCGCCGCCGACCTGAGTCTTCTGGCCAGGCACGGCCGCAGCGTGCGCACCTATTCGTCGACCGAGCTGCCGTCGGTGCCGCGCCTGGCGCGCGAGCGCGGCCTCGACGTCACCGCCGGCGCCTGGATCAACCACAACCCGCGGGCCAGCCGCGAGGAGCTCGACGGCCTGATCCGGCTGGCCCGCGCCAATCCGAACGTCACCCGCGCGATCGTCGGCAACGAGGTCGTGCTGCGCGGCGAGATCGACGTCGCCGGCCTTGCCGTCTACCTGAAGCGGGCGCGCGACGCGCTGGACATCCCGGTCTCCACGGCGGAGCCCTGGCACATCTGGATGCAGAACCCCGAACTCGCCGAGCACGTCGACTACATCGCCGTGCACCTCTTGCCCTACTGGGAAGGCGTCTCGCGCCGCGCCGCCCTTGACGACGTGCTGAACCGCTATCGCCAGCTGCAGAAGACCTTCCCCGGCAAGCCGGTGCTGGTCGCGGAAATCGGCTGGCCCTCGAACGGCGATCGCATCAAGGGCGCGGCGCCTTCGACCGAGGCGCAGGCGGTGTTCCTGCGGCGCTGGTTCGAACTCGCCGAGCGCGAGGGCATCGACTACTACGTGATGGAGGCGTTCGACCAACCCTGGAAGGAGGACCTGGCCGGCCGCGTGGAGGCCTACTGGGGCATGTTCGACGCCGAGCGCCAGCCCAAGTTCGCGCTGAGCGGCCCGATCCAAGAGGACCCCACCTGGATCCACAAGGCCCTGATCGCGAGCCTTCTGGCCCTGCTGCCGGTGTTCGTGTTCGCCCGTCGCTTCGCTCGCTTCCGCCTGCCCGGCCGACTGTTCTTCGCCCTTTTGATCCAGCTGGCCGCCTCGCTGCTGGTGTGGTCGATCGGCGTGCCGCTGGAGTTCTACCTCGAACCCTTCGACTGGGCGATGCTCGCGGTGCTGCTGCCGGCGCAACTCGCCATCCTCGCCATCCTCCTGGCCAACGGCTTCGAGTTCAGCGAGGCCCTGTGGACGCGCTGGCAGCGCAGCGCCGGCCTGCGCCAGGACCCGCGCGAGCGCGACTGGCCCTTCGTGTCGATCCACCTCGCTTGCCACAACGAGCCGCCGGAGATGGTGATCGCCACGCTCGACTCGCTGGCCGCACTCGACTATCCGGCCTTCGAGGTCATCGTGGTCGACAACAACACCGAGCGCGAGGAGGTGTGGCGGCCGGTCGAGGCGCGCTGCCGCGAGCTTGGTGAGCGCTTCCGTTTCTTCCATCTGAAGCCCTGGCCGGGTTTCAAGGCCGGCGCACTGAACTTCGCGCTGAAGACTTCGGACCCGCGCACCGCCATCGTCGGCGTGGTCGATGCCGACTACGTCGTGCGGCCCGACTGGCTGCGTGCGCTGGCCGGCCATTTCGACGAGGCGAAGACGGCCATCGTGCAGTGCCCGCAGGCGCACCGCGACTTCGAAGGCAACGCCTTCCGCCGCATGTGCAACTGGGAGTACGAAGGTTTCTTCCGGATCGGCATGCACCATCGCAACGAGCGCAACGCGATCATCCAGCACGGCACCATGACCCTGATCCGCAAGTCGGCGCTGGAGTCGACCGGCGGCTGGTCGGAGTGGTGCATCGTCGAGGACGCCGAGCTCGGCCTGCGCCTGATGCAGCACGGCTACGACGCCCAGTACGTCGACGAACAGATGGGCAAGGGTCTGACCCCCGCCGACTTCGCCGCCTACAAGTCGCAGCGCTTCCGCTGGGCCTTCGGCGCCATGCAGATCCTCCGCCATCGCCTGGGCTGGCTGCTGAAGCCGGGTCCGCTCAGCGGCGGCCAGCGCTTCCACTTCCTCACCGGCTGGTTCAGCTGGTTCGCCGACGCCCTGCATCTGGTGTTCACCCTGATGGCGATCGTCTGGTCGATCGGCATGCTGGTCGAGCCCGACGTGTTCAGCCTGCCGCTGCAGCTGTTCCTGATTCCGGTGCTGGGTTTCTTCGTGGCCAAGGCCGCGTTCGGCATCGTGCTCTACCGCGCGCGCGTGCCCTGCAGCTGGCGCGACACCCTGGGTGCCGCGGTGGCCAGCATGGCGCTCTCGCACGCGATCGCGCGCGGCATCCTGAAGGGCCTGGTGCAGAAGGAGCATCCCTTCACCCGCACGGCCAAGAGCCGACGCCTGCGCGCCAAGCCGAGCGCGCTGACTGCGGTGCGCGAGGAAACCCTGCTGCTCGCCGTGCTCCTCCTGCTGGTCGCGGTGCTGCCGCTGCGGCTGCCGATGCTCGCGGTGGAGGCGCAGCTGTGGCTGTGCATCCTCGCGGCGCAGGCCTTGCCCTATGCGGCCAGCCTGTCCTGCGCCCTGGTCTCGGCCTGGTCCGGTGAACGCTCGGGTGCGGTCGACACCGGCGAGGGCAGCGGCCGCCGACAACAGCAAGCCGCCGCGCCGATACCGTCGCCGGAACTGCGGCCGGAGTCGCTGGCCTCGTCCTAGCGCAGTGCGGATCCAGCCCATCCCGGACTGGGCGCGAGCTGGCGGCGCGCGTCCGGCCAAGCGGCGGAGGCGTCCGGCACGCTTCGCGCTGTCGGCGCTGTCGGCGCCGTCGCACCGTGCGGACCGCTAGCGCTGCAGTGCGCGCAGGGTCAGCAGTCGGGGGCTGTTCGGACCTACTGCTTCCTCCAGCGCGGCCAGCAGCGCTGCGCGCGGGCCGGCGTCGCCGCGCGCCAGCGCCAGCAGCAGCTCGGCTTCAAGGCGCTCGTAGTGACCGGCGCCGAGGCTTTGCGCATGCGCCTCACAGGCCGCGAGGTCGCCGCTGTCGAGGCTCGGCAGGCGCCGCGCCAGCGCGTCCTGCAGGCGCAGGCAGTGCCCGCCGCCGCGCAGGCGGGCGGGCATGGCCCCTGGCAGGGCGGCCAGCGCCGCCAGGCTGTCCCGATAGGCCACGGCCGCTTCGCGCGCCTGGCCGCTGCGCGCGAATGCGGGGGCGAGGGCGAGCCGGGCCCGCGCGGTGAACAGATGCTCCGGCCCGAACCGGCCCTCGAACAGCGCGGCCGCCAGTCGGTACGAATCGAGCGCCGCTGCCGTCTCGCCGCGCGCCAGCTGCAGGTCGCCCAGGCTGAGATGGGTGAAGCCGGCATCGGCCGAGTCGGCGCCGACGAAGCGGGTCTGCAGCGCCAGCGACTCCTGCAGAAGGCGCTCGGCGCGCTGCAGGTCGCCGCGCAGGGTCAGCAGCTTGCCGAAGTTGTTGGTCAGCGCACCCAGCGCGGCGGAGTCGCCGAGCACCTCGCGCTGGATGTCGAGCGCGCGCTCGAAGTAGGCGTCCGCCGCCGGCAGCCGGCCTTCCGAGAAGGCGATGGCGGCCAGATTGTTCAGCACATTGCCGGCATGGCTGCTGCGGCCCTGGCCGTTGCGCTCGAAGCCGCTCAAGGCCAGCTCCAGGCGCTGCCGCGCCTCCGCCAGACGCCCGCTCTGGTAGTAGGCGGTCCCGAGGTTGTTGTCGGCGCCGGCGGTGAGCGGGCTGTTGGCGCCCGACACCGCATAGCGCAGCGCGGCCGCCCGCTCGTAGGCGGCCAGCGACTCCGGCACGCGTCCGAGCAGGCGCAGGCACTGGCCGTAGTTGCCGAGCACGCCGCTGAGCGCGCCGCGCTGGTCGGAGGGTTCGGCTTCCAGCAGGCGGATCGCTTCCTCGGCGCGCTCGCAGGCGCGCGCGGCCTCGCCGCGGCGCACGTCGACCAGGGCGAGGTCGCCCAGCACCTGGGCGCGCATGCGGGTCGGCGCGCTGCCGTCGTCGATTTCCAGGAAGCGCTCCAGCAGGGTGCCGGCCGCGCTGAAGTCCTGCAGGTAGATGTAGAGCTCGCCGACCGTGGCCAGCACCAGCTGGCCGGCGGCGGGGTCGCCTTCAAAGGCCTGTTCGAGCTGGCGCGTGCTGTTCACGAGCAGGTCGCGCGCCGACAGTCGCGAGACGTCGCCGGACTCCGCCGCGGCCTCGCGGAACATCAGGCCGAGATGGTCGAGCACGGCCAGGTAGCGCTGCGCCTGGGTTTCGGCGGCATCGCGCTCGGCCGCGGTGGTGCGGGCCTGCCAGACCACGCCGCCGAGACCGGCAGCCAGCGCGAGGGTCGCGGCCGCGCCGAGGCCGGCGGCAAGCCGGTGCCGGCGCAGCCACTTGCCCAGGCGGTAGCCCAGCTTGGGCGCGTGCGCGCGCACCGGCCGGCCATCGAGATAGCGGCGCAAGTCGTCGGCCAGCGCTTCGACCGAGGCATAGCGGCGCGCGGGATCGCGCTGCAGCGCCATCTGCACGATGGCATCGAGATCGCCGCGCAGCCGCGCCCGCGGGATCTCGCGGGTGTCGTGCCGGCTGGGCGGCTCGGCGTCCTCTTCGCAGACCCGGCTGATGAAGCCGGCCCAGTTGCCGTCGAAGCCCGGATGCGGCGTGCGGCCGGTCAGCAGCTGGTAGAGCAGGGCGCCCAGCGCATACACGTCGGTGCGGGTGCTGACCGGCTCGCCACGCAGCTGTTCCGGCGCGGCGTACTCGGGCGTCATCGCCAGCCCGCGGGTTTCCCCGCGGGCGGCCTCGCGGTCGAGCAGCTTGGCGATGCCGAAGTCGAGCAGCTTGACCTGGCCCTCGCGGTTGATGCGCACGTTCGAGGGCTTGAGATCACGGTGCACGATCAGCTGCGCATGCGCCTCGCTGACCGCGCCGCAGATGTCGAGGAAGACGCGCAGGCGGGTGTCGAGATCGGGTTTGTCCTGCGCGGCCCACTTGTCGAGGTCCAGGCCTTCGGCCAGCTCCATCACCAGATAGGGCTGGCCGTCGGGCAGCACGCCGCCGTCGAGCAGGCGCGCGATCGCCGGGTGCTCCAGCCGCGCCAGCACCTGGCGCTCGCGCTCCAGCGCCTGCTTGAAGCGCAGGTCGGAGTTGCGCAGCAGCTTCACCGCGGCGCGCTTCTCGAAGGCGCCGTCGGCGCGTCGGGCGAGATAGACCGTGCCCATGCCGCCGCGGCCGATCTTCTCCAGCAGCTGCCACGGCCCCGCGTTCAGGCCGCGACGGTCGGTGGTGCGCTCTTCGGTGACGCGTGCCGCCAGCCCGCCCAGCTTCGGCAGGTCGCGGTCGTCGGCGCCGAGGCCCTTCAGCAGGTCGGCGTACAGATCGGGGTGGATCTCGGCGCAGGCGCGCAGGAAGTTGTCGCGCTCCGCGCCTTCGAGATCGAGTGCACGGTCGAGCAGGGGCTCCAGCCGGCGGAAACGCTCCGACAGCGAATCGCTCACGGCGCTGCGAGCCCGTCGGCGTCCTCGCCCATCGGCTGGTCGAGCGCGATGCTCAAGAAAGCCCGCGCCTTCTGCCAGTCGCGGTTGATGGTGCGTTCGGTGACCTCCAGCAGCTCGGCGGTTTCGGTCGCCGAGTAGCCGGCGAAGTAGCGGTACAGAACGACCTGGGCCAGGCGCGGCTGCACTTTCTCGAGTTCGCTGAGCGCGGAGTCGACCTCCAGCAGGCGCGCCAACTCGCGCGCGTCCTCGCCGGGTTTTTCGTCGAGCTCGCGCTGCACGTGCTGCATGCGCTTGGCCTCGGCAAGCCGCGAGCGCGCGTGGTCGATCAGGATCTGCCGCATCGCCCGCGCCACCAGCGAGAAGAAATGCGCACGGTTGGCGAGGTTCGGATAGTCGGCGCGGCGCAGTTTGAGGTAGGCCTCGTTGACCAGCGCCGTGGTCGACAGCGTCTCGCCCGGCTCCATCTGCCGGCGCTGCGCGCGCGCCAGCCGGCGCAGGTCGGTATGCACCAGCGGCAGCAGGCTGTCGAGCGGATTCGGATCCCCGGCCGCGGCCAGGATGGCGGTGATCTGCCCCAGCGGGCTGTCGTCTGCGATGCGCTCCATTCCACTCCCCGCGTGCGGCCGGCCCGGAGCCGGCGACCCTGGCGTCCCCACGCCGATCCTGCCGGGCTGATTGTGCCCGGGCGGCGCGTGCAGGGGCAAAGCCGGCGAGCGGGGGATGTGAAGGCCGTGGAACGGAGCGCGAAGACGGTGCGCGACAGCCGCTCGCTGCGCGGCGCTCACTCCGCCGACGTGGTCGTGCGCGCCTGCTTGCCTGCGCCGCTTGCCTCCGCGTCCCGCGCCGACGATTCGCGCGTGTCGTCATCGTCCAGCCGGGCCTGCTGTTCCGGCATCAGCCGCCGGCCGAGTTCGAACACCGCTGAACACGCGCCAAGGAAGCCGAGGAAGCCCCAGACGCCAGCCTCCTGGATCGCCCGCGCCGGCCAGATCGCCGCCGTAATCAGATTGCGCAGCGACTCCGCGCTGAAGCCGATCAGCCAGTCGCGCAGCAGGCCGCGCAGCCAGTCGCCGCCGCCGTCGAACTCGCGCAGGCTTGCGACCAGGCTGCGCAGCTCCAGCGGCAGGAAGACCGAAAGCGCGATCAGGCCATAGACGCCTGCGCCCCACTGGCTCAGGTGGCGGTCGAGTGCGCTGTCGACGGCCTTGCCCAACGGTGCCGGCAGCAGGCTGATGCTGGCCGCGCCGACATAGGTGAGCACGAAGGCGCACCACCAGGACAGCAGTGGGTGGTCGAGCAGGGGCAGCTCCGGCAGCCAGCGCCGCGCCAGCAGCAGGCCCACCGCGAGGGCCGCCAGGGCGGGCAGCAGGAGCAGCGCGGTGCGCTCGGATGGACGTTGGGACATGCGGCGTGGCTCCGGGGCCGGGGTTCAAGGGTCGCGCTGAAGATTTCAGCGCCGTTGCGCGCCATGGAGGCGGTGCCCAAGGCGTGCGCAGCTGACGTTGAGGCAGCCCCGGGCGTGACGCGCGGTGACAGGTGGGCCGCGCCGCGGGGCCGCTGGCGCCCGCGGCGCGGGCGCGCTCACTTGACCAAGAAGTTCACCCGCATGTTGATGCGCCACTCGGTGATGCGGCCGTCGTCCTCGGTGAGGACCTTGATGTCGTTCACCCAGGCGCCCTTGATGTGCTTGACCGTCTCGGCGACCTTGAGCAGGCCGGACTGCACGGCGTCCTCCATGCTGCTGCTGGACGACGAAGAAACCTCGATGACTTTGGTGACCGTACCCATGGTCGGACTCCTTCGGATCGAATCGGGCAGAAGTGCCCGCGCCGACCATAGCACCGCCCGCGATGGAGGCTGCAGCGACCCGCGGCGAACGCACTGCTGCTGAACGTGCGCAGTCCGCGCTGCGGCGGCTTCAGTTCCGCGGCGATGCCGGCAGCCAGTGTTGCAGCAAGGTGTCCGCGGAGCGCCGGCAGCGCTCCAGATCGCTGTCGCCGCCTCCGCCGGCGAAGGCGTCGCCGCAGACCGCGAGCTGCAGCGCATCGTCCAGCAGCAGGGGCTCGTGCAACGGCTCGACGATGCGCGCATAGCGCCAGCGATGTGCGGCGGCGTGCAGCCAGTGCGAGGGCTCGCTGCCGAGCTGCGACAGCAGGGCCTGCAGCAGGGCCTGCGGGCTGTCCTCCAGGCGCTCGCGGCTGGCGGCTTCCGAGAGCTGCAGCACCCAGCGGCGTGCGTCCGCTCCAGGCAGGGCGTCCTGCGCCTGCACCTGCGCAAGCGCGGGCGCGAGCGCTTGCCAGTCCGGCTCGGGTTGATCGGCGGGCTGGGCCAGCAGCACGCACCAGGCCGGCGCGCAGGGCAGGGCGCGCAGGCGGCTGGACCAGTCGGGCCGCACATCTTCCAGCAGCGCTGCGCTCTGCGGTGCCGGCGCGGTCAGCACCAGCCGCCGCGCTTCGGCGACCGTGTTGCCGCTGGCATCAAACAGGCGCCAGCCGGTTTCGCCGCGCTCGATGCGCGCGACCTGTGCTTCATAGCGCGTGCGCAGATCGGCCAACAGATGCCGCGGCAGCGCCTGCAGGCGTGGATCGCGGTCGTCCATCGCCGGCGCCAGCCCACGCGCCTGCAGTGCATCCGCCGGCAGCGTGCCGGCCCAGGTGGCGATCGCCTCCAGCGGGCAGCCGTGGGCGAAGCTGCCGCAGTCGCTGCGGCGCAGGCTCAGCCGACCGCCGGGGCCGCGGCCCTTGTCCAGCACCAGCACATCAGTGCCGGCCGACCTCAGTGCCGACGCGATCCAGGCACCGGTCAGGCCGGCGCCGATGACGGCGGTGTCCGCCGAACGTTCGTGATTCTCCATGCATGCAGCTTGGCCGCGGCGGCGTGCAGCGGCGGTGGATGGACCCTGGCCCATCCGCGCATCGCTTGATGTCTGCGGTGCTACTGCACGCGGGAACCGGCGATCGCAAAGTCCTGTGCAAGCCCGAAGTCGAGCGTCCAGACCGTGGCCGTGTTGGTGCTCGGCCGCACCTGGAAGCCGATCGGCCCGGGGCTGGCCGTGGCTCGGAAGAAGGCATGATCGGCGATACCGTCACCATCGTAGTCGCCGCCAATGCGCTGGTCGCCGGTGACGCTGAACACCACGGTCGGCGCCACCGCGCCGGTCTGGGCATCGCGCGAAATCCACTCGCGATTGCCGCCGACGGTGCGACTGACGGTGTAGTCGGCGCGCGGCGTGCCGACATAGTTGCCGGGGATCAGGAAGTCGCTGGCGTTGCCGTGGGTGAACGTGTTCTGCAGGCCGCCGGTGAGCGAGTCGTAGACGCGAAACCGACCCGTCGAAGGGGCGCCGCTATCGGGCGACTGGGTGACCACGTCGGCACGCCCGTCGCCGCTGTAGTCGAAGCCGGAGATGGAGAACTGGTCGCCCTGGGTGCCGCTGCCGGTTCCGACGCTCCGTGGGGTCTCGTTCTGAGAGGACAGGTAGATCAGCTGGATCGGACCCGCGCTGCCGCCGAAGGGCGGCAGACGGAACACAGCGGGATCGTCGATGCCATCGCCGTCGTAGTCGCCCGACTGGTTGGGCGTGTCCCCGGTCTGCCCGAATATGACTTCGCGCACCGCGCCGTCGCGCGAGGAAAGCCTGACAAGGAAGCGTGCGGTGCCGGCCGGGCCTGGCCGCCACGCCGCAGGATCAGCGATGCGGTCGCCGTCAAGGTCAAAGTTGTCGAACAGGTCGCCGTCGACGCCGTGGCTGAAGCGGATCTCCGCTGCCGAGGCCGACCCGTTGCCGGTGTTCTCGCGGATCACCCAGTCGCGAGCGCTGCCGTTGGCACGAACCAGGGCGTAGTCGGTCACGCCGTCACCCGTGAAGTCGCCGATCACCTTGTTGATGCAGTGCGCCGGGGCCTCCGCTCCGCGCATGTCTTCGAGCGGTCCGGGCGCGCCGAGCCCCGTTCCCTCGAAGCCGTTGGCGAACAGCAGGACGGTGTCGAGGGTGAGCGTGGCGGCCGACACCGTGCCCGCGTCCGGTGAAGTTGAATCCGTCAGCACCAGGGTCCAGATGCCATTGGCTTGCTGCGGCGTAAGTCCGCCGAATACGCCGCGCAGCGAGGTGGGGCAGCCGCCGGCATTCGAGCGCAGCGGCGCGCCGCGCGAGACCGTGCGGAAGCTGCCGGGAGGGAGCACTTCGGTATCGGTCAGCGCCTGCAGCAGGGGCACGAAGTCCGGAAAGCCGGTGTCGGTGAAGGTGTACACACCGCCGAAGTTCGTGCTGTCGCCGAAGCTGCTGCTGCGGCCCGTGCCGGGGCGCCCGAACAGCACCAGCCGCGCCGCGCCGCCCGGAGCGATCAGCGTCGCCGTGAGGTCACCCGCGAAGCTATGGGTGAGATTGAGCGAAACCGACACCGACCGGAGGGGGCTGCTGACGCCGGACACCGCAAAGCTGAGGGTGCGACCGGCCGGGTCACCGTCCGGAATGGGGCCGGTATTGTTCGCGCCCACCACGATCGGCGCAGCCTGCGCGGCAGCCGCCGCGAGCAGTGCCGAGGCCAAGAGAGAGGCGACGATCTTGCGCATCTGCGGGTCCTCCGGAGAGGTGGGATGGGGGCTCCAGCCGGTGCCTGTCCGATGCGCTGGCCGATGACATGCTGCAGCCCCGGCAGGACGTTGCTGCGCGCAGTCTACGCCGCGGACTGGCAGGCTGTTGATAGACAGCCTGCGAGAGCAGCCATGCATGGCCGGAGCGACGAATCGAGCGCGTAGGCGCTTGATTCGTCGTGAGGCGGTACCGACCTGCGCCTGACCGCCGACGAGAGAAACGCCCGGGAAGGGCGTCATTCAGCAGGCTGCTGGCGCGGTCGATTGCCCTGGCGCCCGCCTGCGGTGCGTTGGACGGAGCCCTGTTTCCCCAGCATCGGATGCGCGGGAAAGGACCCTGCCTCCGCGGCGGAGCGCCCGATGGCGAACGCCGCGCACGGCGGCCCCGCGCGCGCCATCAGCCCTCGGCGCGCAGCGACTCGGCGGGGTCGATGCGGGCACTGGCGCGCGCCGGCAGGTAGGCCGCCAGCGCCGCCAGCAGGGCCAGCAGCAGGGGCACGCCGAGGAAGGCCAGCGGATCGAACAGGGTGATGCGATCGGTCAGCTGGGCCAGCAGGCGCGTCAGCACGAAGGCCAGCGGCAGGCCGATGGCGAGGCCCAGCGCGATCTGCCGGCGCGCGTCGCGCAGCACGGTGGCGATCAGGCGACCGCGGGAGGCGCCCAGCGCCAGCCGCAGGCCGAGCTCGCGCCGGCGCTGCTGCACGCCATAGGCGACCAGCCCGTACAGCCCGAAGCAGCTGATCGCCAGCGCCACCGCGCCGAGCCCGCTGGCGATCTCGGCGGCGACGATCACCGGCAGTCGCTGGATGCGCAGCGCATCGGTGAGCGGCGTCGGTGCGCAGTCCTCATTGGGTGTCAGCGCGATGCAGGCCTGGTAGACCGCTGCCCGCGTCCGGGGTCGCGTGTCGCGCAGCCGCAGCAGCAGGCTGCCGAGCCCGGCCTCGCCGATGCGCGCCGGCAGATAGACCACCGGCCCATCGGCGCCGCTGATCAGGAATCCAGTGGCGATGTCGGGGACGACGCCAACGATCTCGACGCGCCGGCGCAGCGCGCCGCTGGCCGCGACCGGCGCGCGATCGCCGGCAAGGCGCAGCCGCGCCTGGGCGTTGTCCGGCTCTTCGACCAGATCCAGGCTGCGACTCAGTGGATCGGCGCCTGGCCACAGGCGTTCGGCAGCGCTGCGCGAGAGCACCGCGACCGGCGCCTGACTGTCTTCGTGCGCGCGCAGCAGGCGGCCGCGCAGCGGCGCCAGGCCGAGCAGCTCGAACCAGGCCGCATCCGCCGGCCGCAGCTGGGCGGCCAGACTGCGCGCGCTGCCGTCATCGAGCACGGCACGCGCGGCGACGCGCTCGGGCTCGCCCATCAGCGGCATCAGGTTGCTGGCGCCGATGCCCTCGACTTCGGCGAGCTCGCGCAGGCGCGCGACCAGGCGTTCGGGGGCGCTGCCGGCGCTCAGGCCCACCAGGCGTTCGGGCGCATAGCCGAGCGGCGTGTCCAGCGTACGTCGCGCGTTGGCTGCGATCAGCCCGGCGACCACCAGCAGGAAGCAGCTGGCAGCGATCTGGGTGACCATCAAGGCGCCGCGCAGGCGCGGCGCGTCGCCGCCGCGCATGGCTTGGCCAAGCTGCTGGGCATTGCCGCTGGCGCGGCTGCGGCGGGTCACCACCAGCGCCGGCAGCAGGCCGAAGGCGAGGGTGCAGAGCAAGGCCAGCATCAGTACCGGCAGGACGCTGTGTCCGCTCAGCCGCACCTCGATCAGACGGATGCCCATCTCCGCGATCAGGCTGAACACCCGCGCGTGGATCGGCTCCAGCAGCAGGGCGCCGAGCGCCAGCGCCAGTGCACTGGCGGCAAGCCCGAGCAGACCGCACTCCAGCCACAGCTGCAGCAGCAGCCGCGCCCGCGATGCGCCAAGCGCGGCGCGCACGCCGAGCTCGGCCGCGCGCGACGAGAAGCGCGCCAGCACCAGGTTGGCGAGGTTGGCGGAGGCCACCAGCAGCATGAGCAGGATCGCGATCGCCGCCGGCGTCGAGGCCAGCACCATCTCCTCGCGGTCGCCAGCGTTCAAGCGGCCCTCGGCGCGGTGTACGCGGATCCCGGCCAGCACCAGATCCGCCGGCCGGCGTGCCGCCAGTGGCTGGACCCGCGCCTGCAGCTGCTGTTCGGCCAGCCCGATATCGGCATCGGCGGCGAGGAAACCGCCGACTTCGTGGCTGAGCTCGGCGGCGTCCGACGGCTGCGGAAACACCGCGCGGTAGTCGCGTTGGCGCACGAACAGCAGCTGCGCGATCGGATGGCTGCCGTCGTAGCCGCGATCCGCTACGCCGATCACCGCGAAACGCTGGCCGCCGATGTCGAGCGGCTGGCCGACCACGTCCGGCGCGCGGTCGAACAGCTGCGCCCAGCCAGCCTCGCTCAGCACCACGCCCATTTCGTCCTCGGCATCAGGCACGAACACGCGACCCAGGCGTGCGCCGACGCCGATCTGCTGGAAGTAGTCGGCCGACACCGCCACGCCCATCCCCCGCTGCACCTGCCCGCCCAGCAGCGGCTGGCTGAAGTGAGTCTGGCTGTAGAGACCGGCCAGCGCTGGCGGCGGCGACGCCAGCAGGGTATCGGCCTCCTCGGCGGTGAAGCGCGAATAGGCGCGGTTCTCCGGGCTGTGGCCCTGCAGCTGGACCCAGCGCTCGACCCGCTCGATCGGCGGCGACTGGTAGGCATAGACGGCGTAGATCGCGTGCAGCAGCAGGGCTGCGGCGAGCGGCAGCGCCAGCACCACGGTGGCGGTGAGTGCATACAACGGGCTGCGCCGCAGCCCGCGCAGGGCGTACAGCAGGTCGCCGCGCAGATGTTCGAGGGCGCGCAGCCCGCGCGCGCCGCGCACATCGTCGCGATGCAGCTCCAGCATGCCGAGCTCGATGCGCGCGCGCCGCAGGGCCTCTGCGCGCGCGAGGCCCTCGGCCTCAAGCTGGTCGGCGCGGGTCTGCAGATGGAAATCCAGTTCGGCGTCCAGCTCGCGCTCGACGCGCCGGCGATCGAGCAGGTCGCGCAGCCAGCGCAGCAGTCGGAGCGGGCTCATGCGCGCAGGCTGCCGGCATCGGCGCCGAGCACGGCATCCATGGCCTCGACCAGCTGCCGCCACTGCCGCGTGTCCTCGCCCAGGCGCCGGCGGCCGGCGGCGGTGATCGCGTAGTACTTGGCGCGACGGTTGTTGTCCGACACGCCCCATTCGCAGCGCACCAGGCCCTGCGCCTCCAGCCGATGCAGGGCTGGATAGAGGGCGCCCTGCTCGACCAGCAATACGTCGCCGGAGCTGCGCTGGATCCGCTGCAGCAGGCCGAGGCCATGCTCCGCGCCCAGCGACACGGCTTTCAGCGCCAGCAACTCCAGGGTGCCGGGCAGGACGGGCTGGGCCATGGTCTCACCAAAGTGGTTTAGGTGAGTCCCAGCCTACTCGCCTAAATTGCTGAGGGGAAGGGGGTGAGTCAGCAGCGGCCCGGGCGCATGTGCAGGATCCCGCCCATCGGGCCCTCGACCAGGATCACGCCCTCGCGTCGGCCCACCACTGTCCACTCGGACTCGACGCCGCCGAACATGGGGTCGTCAACCACGAAGGCGGCACCCTTGCGCTGCAGTGGGTATTTGGGCGGCGTCATGCCGGCGGGCTTCCAGGCGCGCGAATGCACGTAGGTCAGGTAGTCGGGGCCGAAGTACCAGTGGATGCCATCGAGCGCGATCTCGCTGTCGATCGTGGTCGACACGCCGATTTCGCACCAGTCGCCGACCAGGGCACTCGCGTCCGCTGCTTCCGGTTCCGCCGCCGCGGCCGCGCGCTTCGAAACAGTGGGATCGTCGATCTGCACTTCGCCGCTGCCGGCGTTGTCGCAGGGAATCTGCCGGTACTCGTGGCCACCGCCTGGCACTGGGCACTTGTAGACCTTGGCGTGGGCGGATGGAGCCATGCAGGCAAGGACCAGGGTGAGGGCGGGCAGCAGCAGGGTGCGCATCGGTCGATCTCGGAAAAGGGGGCGCGGAGGATACGCCTGCACAGCAGCCCGAGCGCGCCCGTCGCGCTGCGCGCCGCCGGCGAGGCCTCGCCCCTGCCAGCGCTGCACATCGGCTTGACAGGTGTGATGGAGCGCACAAAACACTTGCTGGGTGACGTGCTGCTGAGCACACTCCGTCCGCTCGTGCGCGCTGCGAATCAGCGCACGAGGTTCATCAATCCAAAGGGGGAAGGCATGAAGAACCGATCCACGTGGGGTGTGCTGTGCGGCACCGTGTGTGCGCTGGCCATGGCCCAGGCCGCGCAGGCGGAGATCACGGTGGTGCAGAGCGTGGCCGAGTTCGATGCAGTGGTCAGCGGCATCGCCGTCGACGACTACGCCGGATTCTCGGTGACCGGCTCGACGCCGAGCCCGCTGACCCGCAGCATTCCGCCCTACGCGTACACCGCGAATGCAACGACGCCGGAGGGCGCACAAACCAACTTCTTCGGCGCTGGTACCACTGCGGATCCATTCCTGTCCCTGAACACCGCCACCGACCTCATCCGGTTCGACGGTTTCGCCCCGGCCATCAATGCCATCGGCGGCCAGTTCTTCGGCTCCAACATCTCGGGTCTTTACACCGCCGGCGACATCATTATTGAAGTTGTCGACAGCCTGGGCGACACCGAAACCCTGACCCTGCTCGGGCCCCAACAGACCACCTTCCGCGGTTTCGTCAGCAACGGAACCATTACCTCTCTCACGGTGCGGTCCGTACAGCCGGCCGGCGGATTCCTCTGGCCGACGGTCGACAATCTGCGCGCCGGCGTGGTCAACCTGGCGCCGGAAATCTTCCTCGACGGCTTCGAGACTCCGGCACCGCCGACGCGCTGATTGGCACGGCAAGCAGGGTGTCTCGGGCAAGCCATGCTTCGGGCAGCGCCTCCGCGAGGCGCTGCCGTCGGACACGTGTTCGACGCTTCGCTCCGAGGGTCGCCACGCTGCCGGTCCTGGCTTGAAGCATTGGCGGATGGTCCGGGCGGCGCCACCCACCTCCACTGGCTTCCGACCTTCGCGAGGTCGGGTGCCTGACGCCCTGGCAGCGAGCGATGCTCCGCATTCATCAGCGCTGTCCGGCGCGCAGTCCGGCTACTCCCGCCGCAGCCGCTCAAGCAGCCAGTCGCCGCCATCCGATCTGACATCGAGCACGCGCCAGCCCTGCGCGGTCTGCACCAGGCGATAGTCGATGCCAACGCGCTGGCCGCTGCCCGGGTAGATGAACTCGACGCGTACTTCGGTCGGCTGCGCACCGGCCTCGACCCGCAGCTGGCTGGCCCCCGGGTCCTGCGACGCCCACATCGGCGCGTAATCCAGCACGCCGATGTCGCCGCTCTCCGCGCTGCGCTGACGGTCGGCGAGCACGCCTTCGACGAGTTCGGGCGCGAGGAAGCGCGCCATTACCTCACGCGGCTCACCGAACAGCCCGGAGCCCTGCAAGGGCTCGGCGATGACCACCTCCCAGGCATAGGCGCGGTAGAGCTCCGCGACCAGGGCCATCGCGTTGGCGCCACTCGTGCGGAGGTTGGTCGCCCGTTTGACGACAGCGCCCGGCTGAAGCCTCGGCCACAGAGCGATGTGGAATCGCCCGAGGCCCATCAACGCGCCGTCGCTCGGCCCAGGGCGGAGTGGCAACGCTGCCTTGGCCTGCAACCGGACGCTCGCCCAACGTATCCAACGGCCTCGAAGCGCTGCCGCCCGGTGGTGCATGGAGGATCAACCGATGAGCACAGGGACGAGCATTGGACGCGGCCTGCGAGCCTGGACTTCGGGAAGCCGCAGTCACCCGCGCGCAAAGGCGCTAAGGGCGAGTTGCACGGCGGGGCCGCTATGCGCCCTGCTGATGGCCCTGAGCTTCTGCGCCAGCGCCGTGTTCGCGCAGCCCGGCCCGCCCCCGGACCCCGCCGCAGTCAGCCTCAGCCCGGCCGAGACGCGCGACGTGGTGCTGTCCCTGGCGCAGGTGCTGCGCGAACGTTTCGCTTTCCGCGCGCGCGGCCGCGTGGCCGCGGCGGAGATCGAGGCGCTGGAACAGCAGGGCGCATTTCGCGAGGCCCGCACCGCAGCCGAACTGCTGGCGCTGATCGAGCAGAAGATCACCCCGATCGTTGATGACGGCCACTTCCGCGCGCGCTACTTCGGGCCCGAGGTGGTGGCCGGCTTCAGCGAGGCGCCGCCCTCGGCCGAGGACGTCGCCGCCTTCCATGAAGAGGTGCGCCTGCGCGGCGGCGAGGTGCCTGAAGTGCGCTGGCTGCCGGGCAATGTCGGCTACCTGCGCATCCGCATGTTCCTCGATGCCGTACCCAGCGCCGAGCAGCTGGCGCTGGCGATGGGCATGCTCGCGCATACCGGCGCCCTGATCGTCGACGTGCGCGGCGCACCGGGCGGTGAACCCGCCGGCGTGGCCAACGTGATCGGCCATTTCGTCAGCGCGCGCACGCCCACGGTGCGCGTGCAGGGCAGCGACGAGGCGGCTCCCGACCGCATCTACTACGCCGAGCCGCGCACGCCTGCCTACACCGACCGACCCGTGTTCGTGTTGGTCGACAACGACACCGGCTCGGGCGCTGAAGAGTTCGCCTACGACCTGCAGGCGATGAAGCGCGCCACCCTGGTCGGCGAGACCACCGCGGGTGCGGCGACACCCGGCGGCTACCGACCGCTGGCCCACGGCTTCGTCGCCTTCATCCCCATGCAGATCGTCGCCAACACCCTCACCGGCACCCACTGGGAGGGCGTCGGCGTGGTTCCAAATGTCGCCGTGCCAGCCGCCGAGGCCTTGCCCAAGGCGCACCGGCTGGCGCTGGAAGCGATCCTGCAGGACGCGCAGGGGGTGCGCCGCGCGATCGCCGAGGAAGGCCTGGCATCGCTCGAAGCCGCAGCCGCGCGGTAGGCCGAGGCAGCGCGCAGGGCTTGCTGATCTTCCGCATCTCCTTCTGCGCTGCGCGGGGCTGGCAGCATGGGCGAAATCCGGCCCCCGCGCGAACAAGCCTTTCGCGAGGTGCCATAGGGTGGGCCCTGGCCCACCATGAACTTCACCCTGGCCCCGGTCAGCGCCGGCGAGCACCGCCCGTGCCAAGCGGCGAGCTCGAACGCGCTGCACACCGAGTGAGCCCAAGCCCTGGTGGGCCAGGGCCCACCCTTCTATGAACCAACCTGTGTCAAGTGCCTCGACTG